>Ga0209630_10004557_pt1 | contig 12104 bp, 10 predicted proteins | sample COG_01_FD_184745 | JGI IMG/M metagenome (GOLD analysis project Ga0209630, IMG submission 184745) | Pelagic Microbial community sample from North Sea - COGITO 998_met_01 (SPAdes) (version 2) | ecosystem: Environmental > Aquatic > Marine > Neritic zone/Coastal water | place: Helgoland, sampling... | reverse complement strand
TTAAATTTATGACTTAATTTTGACTATCTCTGGTAAACATTAGTTTGAAGACTTACAATTCCATTGGTTTATCGAAAATACTTTACCTACAAAAATTTGAACCTTCATGCTGAATTAGGCTTCCAGTATAACTACCTACTATCGAGCTTTGCTGATCTGCAATCCACAAGTTTGTTAGACGGAATAACGAAACAAAGCAGTACCAAAACCACGTCGTATCGGAACCGCAATCTATATGGAGGTGTATTTGGAGTTGGCGTGAGTAAACCACTAGGTATTGGCCAGGTTGGTATAAACATGAGATTGGTAAGTTTTATACCCAACTTTGCAGTACCCGAGGCTAGATACGACGATGTTGATTTCATAGTAGACGCTCAATATATCGACACTGACTTCAGCTTGAATTCCGTTGCCATCAATTTTTCGTATCAGATGCCATTGACATACCGCATAAGACAGCATAAAAAATAGAATAGGCGTTCCAAAGTCAACATTGCTTATTTTAGCCATTGTTGGAAACATGTGCTAGTCCTATTAAGGTGCAATGTTTTATAGAGGGATAGTGGCGTACAAAAACATTTTCTCACTTACTGACTCGTTTCAACTGTGGGAAACGTGATTGAATATATATTGTATTGATGCAGGAACTTCTGTGTGAGTTTCAGTTTGAGTTTGAGAATGAGTAATTTTCGTACTCACTCTCCAACTCGCTCTGCTATTGTACCCAGGGCCGGGCTCGAACCGGCACGTCCGAAGACATTGGTGTTTGAGACCAACGCGTCTACCAATTCCGCCACCTGGGCATATTGACTTGGTAGTACCTCTTTAAAGGCGTGCAAATTTATTTATTGAATCCCGTATACGCAACAGATATTTTCGTTGTAAATAGGATTCTTTTATTTCTTGTAATAACGACGTCTCTTTTGATGATTCATAACGCTCAAGAAGTCCATTTAACTTGGTTTCATATTCGCCTTCCAGCTTCTCAAAGTCTTCAGTCACTTGATTTAAATCCTCTTTGTCATCAGACATGCCCACATCCATAATGCGTTCATTCCACTCCATCATGTCCATTAGAAACGCTGGAGGGAGCTTGTCCTCATGACCCACTGAATGACCTAATAAACCAAGTACATAAGGAATTCGCTGGTTTGTTTCAGAAAGTGTTTTATACGCCTGATTGTTAATTGATGTTTGCATCAATGCATTTTCATACGCCTGGTCATCACCAGCTGCAAAGTCTGGATGATTCAATTTAGAAAACTTCAAATACTGTTTTCTTAATTTTTCGGTATCTACAACAAACGAAATTGCAATGCCAAAGTGATCAAAGTAGTTAGAATCCACTTTTATAAAAACTTGGATTTGATGATCTGCCAGATGTCGTTACCCATTGTTAACGCCATAAGTGTTAGTAAGATACCCATACCGATGTATTGGGCCACCAATAGCACTCTTTCTGGTGCAGGTTTCCCGACAATCATTTCGTAGGTTAAGAACATCATATGACCTCCATCTAATGCAGGAATAGGCAGAGCATTCATAAATGCCAACGCCAAAGAAATCATTGCCGTCATACGCCAGAACCAGCCCCAGTCCCAAGTGCCTCCAAAGAATTCAGCCATTCCTATAACACTTTTGACCTCTTTTACCGGAACGTCGCCTTGAGCCATTTTAACTAAACCCAACGCGTTGTAATACACAGCTTCCCAGCTCTCTTTCCAAGAATAGGATATAGCAGAGCCTAACGTATATTTCTTTCTACTGTCTGGGTAACGTGCAATTTTCGGTTTAAACCCTAAAATGCCATTTGTATCGATACTTGCTTTTACATTGTTTGACGCTTCGCCTCGTAAATAATCAATCGAAATTTCCCCACCTTTATTCGCTTTTAGCATTTTAGTGAAATGCGTAAAACTTTGAACGACAGTATCGTTAATAGCCGTAATTCGGTCGCCTTTTAGCAATCCTGCGTCAAAAGCTCCTCCCCCTTCTTTAGGATCTTCTTTTAAAAATACTTGACTCTTCGAATCAATAAACAATCCCTTAGATCGTGACAATTGCTTAAACAGGTTGCCAGGAATTTCGATCTTCTTTTCTTCTCCGTCTCTATCGATGACCATCTCACCACCAAAAACTGCTTCGTAGGTCACAAAATCAACAAAACGCTCATATTCGTTACCATTCAACGAAACCAGTTTGTCTCCATCACGGAAACCAAGATCATGCGCCAGTTCTCCAACTAAGATGCCATCTTGATTAACCGTATCTATAGTGACAAAATTTTTCTCATAGCCCTTAAGTACCAAGACATAGAATAAAAACCCGAGGATTAAATTCATGACAATTCCACCGATCATCACGATGAAACGTTGCCAAGCCGGCTTACTTCTGAACTCCCAAGGTTGAGGTTCTGTTTTTAGTTGCTCTGTGTCAACAGACTCGTCAATCATACCAGCAATCTTCACATAGCCACCGATAGGCAACCAACCAATTCCGTATTCTGTGTCTCCTTTTTTGAAGCTAAATAGTTTCTTACCCCATGCATCAAAGAACAAATAGAATTTTTCTACTTTGATACCAAACGCTCGTGCAGCTAAGTAATGTCCTAATTCGTGAAAAGTTACTAAGATGGCCAAAGCTAAGATTAGCTGTCCGGCCATAATTAATCCTGTCATAGTTTATCGTTTATACGATTTTAAGGCTGCGAAAATACAACGTAAACATGGCCTAAGAAACCGGGTTTGGATGGAATGCTAGATTTAGTGGACAATTACCTCAATCTGAGTGGCTCGAAAACAATTATAGTTTTTGTTAAAAAAAGAAAACAAAAGTTTTAGTTTTGCGGTTCTTTAATTTAATGGTCTCGTGGCCGAGTGGCTAGGCAGAGCTCTGCAAAAGCTTCCACAGCGGTTCGAATCCGCTCGAGACCTCAAGCAAATCCTGATCTATGTGATCGGGATTTTCTATTTTTATGGTGAATGGAGCTTGCTCCGAAGAGCCAGAAAAATAGAAAAGACAAAGGCTACCGATAGGTAGACTGGATTTGCTTGTACACCCATAAAATCGTTTACCGGAACGCAGAGCAATCCGCTCGAGACCTCGAGTAAATCCTGACTATTTAGTCGGGATTTTTTGTTTTTACCACGACTGGAGCTCGCTCCAAGGAGATGGTAAAACGAAAAAGCCAGAGGCTACCGAAAGGTAGGCTGGTGATCAGGAATTAATTTTGATTTACAACTACTATTTTCTTCTTAAACATCGCGAATAACTTTTCGCAACATAGGCTTATCAGTCCGCCAGTGGTCGGACAAGCTCTAAAATCGATTTTCTCCCGAGAGCTATCGAGATCAGCCGAAAAAGTAGGACGGGTTATAGGGTTGGTAAACCCTAAGCGAATAAATAACGTTGTTTCATTTATCGTATTTACCCAATTCCACTTTAGTCTTGTTGATCATTTTCTTTTTCTCAATGATTGCAGACTGTTTTTTCTTTTGTACGTCTGCATTCTCAACCAAGTCTTTTTCGCGTTTTTCTATGGTTTCTTTGGCGCGTTTAATTTCCTTCTCGTATGTTTCCTTATCCTTAACCAAATTTCTCTTTTCCCTTTCCAACTTATTGAGCTCCTTGGATTCTTGGTCTAAACGTTTAGACACAGCATCGAAAGCTGCGCCCGTTGCGAATTTTTTAAGTATCGATTGGATCGCTGGACTTTTATCTGAATTATAATGATAATACTGGTTTCCTGACTTCAAAAACACACTTAAGTAAACACCTTCAGGTGTACTATTGAAATTTGAAAACACTTGAATTGCCGTATCTTCTAAAGAAGGAATAAGCACATTAGAGCTCACCAAATCGCTAGATTTTGACACTTTTAGCGTTTTCCCGCCATATTGCTTCATTAATTTCTCCCAATCTCGCTGCGCATCTTTTGCCTTCACTTCTGGAATCAGCACTTTAAATCCGCTCTGGATACCTTGGCTCATATTAAGTGTTACAGGAGAAACTGACGTAACTTGAGCTTGAGTAAACAACGTTTGTGACGCCAAAATGAGTATAAAAATTACGTGTTTCATAATTCCTTATTTATCCAAATATGTTGTTCGCCATTTTCATGGCATCGTTAAATCGTTTCACGTCTAATCCATGACTTACCCCATGGCGGTCAAGATATTGAATTAAATTTTCCGTCGGCATATTCCCTACTAGATTGTCTTCTGCCATAGGACAACCACCAAAACCTTTGATTGCACCATCAAATCGCCGACAACCATTTCGCCATGCGGCATCTACCTTTTCCTCCCAATCATCCGCTCTTGTATGAAAATGTGCTCCAAATTCTGGTTTTGTAAAACTCGCATTTAACTGTTTGAAAACAGACTGTATGGACTCAGCATTTGAAACCCCAACAGTGTCGCTTATCGAAAATGAATCCACTCCGAGGTCGGCAATTTTGCCTACCCACTCTTCAACAATCTCTGGCCCCCAATAGTCTCCGTAATTATTGCCGAATCCCATGGATATATAGATGACAACTTCTTTGTTTTGTGATCCCGCTTGATCAACAAGGAAGCGTACAACGTCTAAGCTATCCGTAATTGAAGAATTGGTATTTCGTTGCTGAAAAGTTTCAGAAACAGAAAATGGAAACCCCAGATAATCAAGCCGTTCGTGTTTTACCGCATCTTCAATTCCTCGTTTGTTTGCAACAATTACTGAAAGTCGTGTATCACTTTCATCAATCGAATCAAGCACTTTTTGCGTATCACGCATTTGAGGGATGGCCTTTGGTGAAACAAAACTTCCGCAATCCAATGTATGGTATCCAACCTTTAGCAACGCATTAATATATTCGATTTTGGTTTGGGTTGGAACGAACCACTCCAAACCTTGCATTGCATCACGTGGACATTCAATTATCTTAATATCCATTAATTTCTATATAATTCGTTCGTTTATTGCTGGTTTTACGCTCAAACAAGGTGCGTAAATGCTTATTACATCAGCCTTTCTTCATATTACTTCAAGGCTGTTTGCTTTTCGTCTCAAAAGTACCATTTTTGCACCTTTTAAAAGAGAAGTAAAGAATTAACATGTCTCAAGAAGAGCTACCTAAAATAGATAACGAAGCCATCAGCAACACCGATGGATCCGTTGATCAATCTCCTTCCGCGCCTAATACAGAATCAGAAAAAACTTCTACTGTTGAAGAACAAGTAGAAAACACGGATCCTATTGCCGCGGAGGCAACACCAGCAGAAACAACCGTTGAAGAAGACACGAAAGACGTGGCTAAAAACATCGTTTCAGCTAATGAAGAGGAAGAAGAAACAGAAATTGATGAAGATGATGCTGATGAATCTTCTGAAATGGAAATCGACCACTCCATAGATCTAGAACAACTCAATAAAGATCAATTGCTAAGTCTTGCTATTGAGTCGACGCAAAAGCTAACCACGCGTGATGCCTTTAACAGGTTGAAACAGATTAGGCCACTATTTAACGATATCCTGCGCTCTGAAAAGAAACAAGCACTTCAAGCACATATAGAGTCTGGTGATGAAGCTGATAACTTAAAACACGATGACGCTTCTTATCGCGACCGTTTTAAAGAGGTTTTCAATCTAGCCAAAAACGCTAGACATGAAGAACGCCAGAGAATTGAAGAAGAAAAAATAAAAAACTTCAAGAAAAAAGAAGCACTATTAGAACAACTGAGAGGCATAACCGAATCCGACGAAACAGAAAAAAGCCTTGATGACGTAAAGGCGTTGCAGCAAGAATGGCGTGGCATAAGGGTATTACCTGCAGACAAGGTACAAGCCCTGTGGGACTCTTACCATTTTTTACTCGACAAGTTTTACGACAATCACTCAATCAACATAGAGCTTAAAGAGTTAGACAGAAAAAAGAACCTAGAAGTTAAAATAGACCTTACTAAAAAAGTTGACGCCCTCAGTTCGGAAAACTCATTAAAGAAGAGTTTTATACTTCTAAATAAGTACCAGGAAGAATTCAGAAATACGGGACCCGTGCCGCGTGAATTCAATAAAGAGATTTGGGAACGTTTCCGCGAAGCGTGTGACAAAGTTTACGAACAGAAAAAAGCTGTGTTCGATGCACTTGAAGGGGAACGAAACAAGAATCTAGAACTGAAGGAAGTATTGGTTGAGAAAGCAAGTTTGATTGCACAAACCAGTGCTAAAAAAGTTAAAGATTGGAAAGAAAAAGCGGCATCTCTTGATGCGCTTATGAATGAATGGAAAAAAATAGGTCCTGTTCCACGTTCGAAAAATGAAGTTGTATGGAAAGCTTTCCGTAAGTCATTCAACAGCTTTTACGATAATAAGAGCGCCTTCTTCAAGCAGATTAACAATGAGCGTAAGGCTAATCTTATCATTAAGGAAGATATCTGTAAAAGAGCAGAAGAAGTTAAAGACAGTGAAGACCTAAATTTTGCTACCAACGAACTAAAAAAACTACAGCGCGAGTGGAAAGAAGTAGGTCCGGTACCTGATAAAGTGTCGAATGTGATTTGGAAACGCTTTAGAGCCGCTTGCGATGAATTTTTCGAGAAAAAACAAAAAGCATTCGAAGGCAAAAAAGAAGAAGAAGTAAAAAACTTAGAAACCAAGGAATCGTTGATCGTTAAGCTAAGCGCATTGCTAGAAAACGGTAAATCAGAGTCAATTCTGAATGACCTTAAGGCTATTCAGAAGGAATGGAATCAAGTGGGTTTTGTCCCAATCAAAAAGAAGAAGGACATAGATAACCGCTATCGTAAAGTTTCTGACGACGTGTTTAATAAATTCAAGTTAGACCGACAGAGCCTAAAACAAGGTCAAATCAAGTCCCACTATGCAAACTTGTCTCAATTGCCATCAGGCAACCAGAAATTGAAGGATGAGGCCTACAAAATTAAAAAGAAGATGTCTTTTCTTTCAAGCGAGATTGCTACGTTAGAGAATAACATGGAGTTCTTCGGTCGTTCGAAAGGAGCGCAAAAGCTGAAAGACGAAATTGCTGGGAAAATTGAAAAAACGAAAGATCAATTAGCGAGATTAAAAGCAGAACTCAAAGTAATTAAGTCAGTGAATGAAAAGCCTGCAGCCGAAAATGCAGGAAACTCATAAACCATATTCGTTTTTAAAACGGCTTAAGCTGTATGCCAAATTTCTGGTAGAGGCAAAATCATGGAGGTCTATTCACAGCCCTTTTATGTTTGAGTTTGCCAAATATGTAAAAACCTCTAAAGTAGATGCTAAAAAGTTTGACCACATCGAACAAAAGCGGCGAAAGCTATTTAAAGACCAACGCGTCATCACTTTTAAGGATTATGGCGCAAGTGGAATTGACCGCACACGTAAAGTGTCTGAAATAGCCAAAAAATCAGCTAAAGCTAAACCGCAGTGTGAAACACTAGCGAAAATTTTGACTTACCTAAAGCCGAATGTCGCCATCGAACTGGGTACATCTTTAGGAATTAGTTACGCCTATATGGTTCGAGCCTCGCCTAATTCAACATTGACCACCATAGAAGGTGCGAAGGAAATTGCAGAAATTGCCTCATCCAATTTAAGTGATTTGGGCTTTTTTGGAAATATTCGAGTAGGTAAATTCGACGAACAGTTACCACTATTACTAAAGGAACTGGACTCTATAGATTTTGCTTTTGTAGATGGAAATCATCAACAAACAAGTACGTTAGATTATTTCAATCAAATCGTAAGTCGGTTATCAACAAATGGTTGTATCGTTTTCGACGATATATATTGGTCTCAAGGAATGACCAATGCCTGGAATCAAATTAAAGCAGACAATCGTGTTTCGTTAAGTTTAGACTGTTTCCATTTTGGTATTGTGTTTATTCGTGAAGGTGTAGATAAGCAACACTTCACTGTAGCACTTTAACCAACTCTTCATCATATAATTTGACAACTATATTCCAATGATAAGAGGAAACATCAGTCCTAAAACTACGCAGGGTAAAATTACTAAGCATCGTTTTCAGTGTAGAATAAAAATCGTCGTCTGTAGAATAAAAAATATCCAAACTACTATATAAATCACTGTATGACAATCGATTAGGCAACAAAGGTTGTACGTCACAATACATTGCCTCTAGCACACTTAATCCAAAAAATTCCTGATTTGCGGTTACAGGAAGCATGTTGCATCGCCACAATAGCTCGTAATATGTTTTTCTGTCGTCAACAAAGCCCCAATGTTTGATGTGGTGGTCGAGATGCTCTTTCGCTTTTTTAAATATTCCGGGGCTTTGGCTGTAGTTCTCCCCCATCACATATAAATCGAAAGCATGACCCTCGTCACTTAAGCGTATCAAGGTGTTAAAAAACAAGTCTGGGTTTTTATCGTATTCCCATCGATGATTCCATAAAATAGCAGGTGTTTGACTCTTATCAACCCTATTTGAGTCAATTGTTGCAGAGTCGATTCCCAAGGGAATAACAGTTGACTTTTTTTTGCATGCTACTGCCTCTTTTGAATGAAATCCAGCATCAGGAAACAACTTCAAAAACAACGCCAACTCTGAAAACCAGATATCCCGATGAAAACTTGAATTAAACCACACAGCATCGGCCGCAAGCATTGATTTATAGTTTATTAAGCCATAATGGAGGTCTCGGTTTTTATCTTCATCAGAGGTTTGAAAAGGATAAACAACCTGATTCTCATGCATGTATAGAACGATTTTAGTTTTGCTTTTTTCCGCCGACAACAAAGATTTAAAAACGGCAACATCGAGCATGTCGGTAACCAAAAAAACATCAATTACTTCATTGGATTGGTTGACATCTTTGGCTAACTGGATCGCACCAGCTCCCATACGCCACTTCCAATGCCTGCCAGGAAGCGTAAATGTAATGCAGTCTGCAGCTAGAAACCGGCATAACGAATCAACCCATGTTTTGTGGGACCCAGAATAAAAAGGTTCGACGATAGCAACTTGCATATAAGGTATTAACGCATAATTCCGCGTTGATTTAAAGCACGCCGATAGGCTGACCGATTCCTTTCGTGTTGCGTATTGGTTCTGGCAAAAGCATGATAACCAGAAAAATCAGCTTTAGCACAAAAGAACATAAACTCCGTATTGGCCGCATTTAAAACCGCGTCTACAGCCTTGGTACTAGGCAATAAAATTGGACCTGGCGGTAAGCCTAAATTTTTATAGGTGTTATACGGGCTCTCAACTTCCAAATCTTTGTACAATACACGTTGCCGACCTTCTTCGTTTATCAAATAACGAATTGTCGGATCGGCTCCTAGAGGCCAATTCTGCTGTAGGCGATTTAAATATACGCCAGCAATCATGGGCATTTCGGTATCCATCATGGTTTCAGAATCAACAATACTGGCCAAAATAACCACCTCGTTTGGCGTTAAATCAATTTCTTGTGCTTTTGTCGTTCTTTCCTGGTCCCAAAAGGCTGCATGCTCTGATACAAACCGTTGAACCACCTGGTCTGCAGTGGTAGCCCAATTAAAAAAATAGGTGTTGGCAATAAACAAACAAGGCCAACTTTCAGTGTTGTAACCTAGACTTTCGACAAGTGAATCGTTATTGAACATATTCGTCAAGTCCAACGAATCGATCTCTAAAGGTTCTGTAATTTTAGAAAAAATCTGATTGCGTGATATACTTCCGGTCAATATGACTTTGACATCTTTGGTTTGACCAGATCGTAAGATGTTTATCAAATCACGGTTACCCAAATCACTGGCTATCTGATATTTCCCAGGTCTAATTTTATTCGGAAGATTCATCTCCTTTGCTACTCTATCAAAAGATGTTTTGTTTATCAGAACTGAGTCCAGACCGAATAACAATGAATCGTATGTCCAATTAGCGCCTATGTACAGTTCATGACTGGCATCAGGTGTATCTACGACATTATCCTGAACAACATAGGTGTAACCCAGCCAGGCCAAGAAGCCACCAATCAGGGCCAAACAAAACAAGCTAATTATTACAATTTTTTTCATGTGACAGAGGCAAATATACAACCCAAAATCATCGGTAATAGAAGTCATTAATATTGTAGATTTGCAACCATTAGATATGAAGATAGCACTTCTCGGATATGGTAAAATGGGTAAAGCAATTGAGCAAATTGCAATTGACAAAGGCCATACAATTGTTTTAAAATCAGAGGATGACACGTATACGATTCAAGAACTTGGGTTAGCAGATGTCGCCATAGAGTTTAGCACACCTGACTCTGCGTTGCCTAATATTCAAAAATGTGGAGATGCAGGCGTTCCCGTTGTTGTTGGAACTACAGCTTGGTATCATCATTTTGAAGAAGCAAAAAGCTATATTGAATCAAAGCAAGGTGGCCTATTTACGGCAACTAACTTCAGTATTGGTGTAAACCTGTTCTGGAAAATTACGGAACAGGCAAGTAAGCTTTTAAGTAGTTATGCTGAATACGAACCAAGTATAGACGAAATACACCATACACAAAAACTGGACGCGCCAAGTGGTACGGCAATTACTACAGCGGAAAAGATGTTGGATCAACTTAGTAGAAAATACGAATGGGTTCATCATGAAAATGGCCAAGGTTCAATTTCCAATGAACTAGAATTGAGTGTTCGTTCGTTCAGGGAAGTAAATGTCCCTGGAACGCATACCGTCAAATTTGGAAGCGACATTGACACAATTGAAATCACACACACAGCACATAGTCGACAAGGATTTGCCGCCGGCGCGCTTAAGGCAGCTGAATTTATGGTTAATAAAACCGGGGTATATACAATGAACGACTTACTAAACTTATAATTGAAATGAATTTTAACCCTATAGATACATTTAAAGAATTTAGGACAAGAACGAAGGTTGTCTTAATCGTCTGGACAGTTTTAAACTTATTGATACTAGGCATTTTACTTTTTGGCGCAAAAGCACCAGTTGTAGGAAGTATTATATTTTTCGTCATTTGGGAATTAGCGGTTTGGGGATACTATGTATATCGATATAACTTCAGACATTTACATCGTGTCGGGGAATGGGTAGATGCGATTATGTTCGCTGTAATTGCTGCAACGGTAATCAGAAGCATGTTTATCGAGTTGTATCAAATTCCTACATCATCGATGGAAAAGTCTTTGCTCGTAGGTGACTTCCTATTTGTCAACAAAATGAGTTATGGTACACGATTAACTATGACTCCGTTAAGTTTCCCGTTTGCTCATCATACCATGCCTTGGATAAACACCAAAGCCTACTCGGAAGCCATTAAGTTCCCATATTATAGATTACCAGGTTTCGGAAAAATTAAGAATGGAGACGTTGTGGTCTTTAATTGGCCCGATGAAAGATTGGACAGACCATTAGACAAAAAAGAAAACTATATAAAAAGGTGTGTTGCGATTCCAGGCGATTCTATTTCAGTTAAACGTGGTGTCGTTCATATCAATGGAGTGGCAGAAGACGTTCCTCCAATGCGCCAGTTCAGTTATTTGGTCCGTAAAAACACCATGGGTGGAATGGGCAATAAATTCCTTAAAGAACAAGACATTACAGATTATGAGTTAGATGGTGACTCTACTATTTACTTGATGCAGTTAAATGATGTTAATCGTCCTAATGTTCAAAATTATAGCTTGGTAAACACCGTTGACACCGTTCTGCACAGACCTGGTCAAAACGATGGTAATCTGTTCCCAATAAGCAAACAACACAGTTGGAGTCGAGATTGGTATGGACCGCTTTATGTACCTAAAAAAGGGGCAACCGTTACATTAACCAAAGCGAACTACGACATCTATGAAAGACTGATTCAGGAATATGAAAATCATCCAGACTTTACTACGCGAGGAGGAAAGTTTTACATGGGTCAAGAGGAGATTACGGAATACACATTTGAAATGGACTATTATTTTATGATGGGCGATAATCGACATTATAGCTACGACTCTCGTTTTTGGGGATTTGTACCAGAAAACCATGTGGTTGGTAAGGCTTGGTTCGTTCTATGGTCTATGCGTCATGACGTTAAGAAGTTCACAACAACAGATGGCCAGCAGGTAGAAAGTCGCAAATTTGACGGTATTCGATGGAAACGTTGTTTCAT
>Ga0209630_10004554_pt1 | contig 12107 bp, 14 predicted proteins | sample COG_01_FD_184745 | JGI IMG/M metagenome (GOLD analysis project Ga0209630, IMG submission 184745) | Pelagic Microbial community sample from North Sea - COGITO 998_met_01 (SPAdes) (version 2) | ecosystem: Environmental > Aquatic > Marine > Neritic zone/Coastal water | place: Helgoland, sampling... | reverse complement strand
TAGCCCTACGAAGGCTACACGTGTAGCTAGCTAGCCCCTAGCTAGTAGCTATTCTATCTTCGTAGCTATCTACTACGTGTAGTAGCCCTAGCTAGCTAGCTAGCTAGCTAGCTAGCTAGCTAGCTAGCTATCTTCGTAAAATAGCTAGCTAGCTAGCTAGCTAGCTACAACGTTGTACTCTCGTACTTTCGAAAGTACTTTCGTACGAAAGTACTTTCGTACGAAGGTACCTTCGTACGAAGGTAGCTAGCTAGCTAGCTAGCTACCTGTAGCTACCTTCGTAGCTAGCTAGCTAGCTACCTGTAGCTACCTTCGTAGCTAGCTAGCTAGCTAGCTATTGGCTAGACTCTGATTTTTGTGTTGCGGAAGTACTTCCGTACCTTCGAAGGTAAAAAAAAATGATACGAAAGTACTTTCGAAAGTACTTTCGTACTTTCGTACTTCCGGAAATAGAATACCGGTACACGTACGCGTGTAATACACGTACGAAGGTACAACGTTACGTGTACTGTACTGCGCCCTTTAAGCCCTGAATTAGCGTGAATTGACGGAGCTTAAAGGGTTGAACCCTTCGGGTTCATTTCACCCTTAACTCTGTCGCATCAACGCTAATTCAGGGCTTAAAGGGCGCAGGCCTTCCTATCAAGGCTAATTTGATAGGTGCTTTTTGTAATTTTAGGGTTTTAAGTTCGGTACTTCCGTACGTGTGTAGCTGTGTACACGTCGTGTACTCTCTGATATGAACTCGTTTTTTACAATGACGGAACGACGTGCACAGCTGCAGAGTGCCTACAATGACTTCCTCGGTTCAAGACGCTGCGGATATCATCACCATTAAAAAGCAAGTACCGACCACATGAAGAAACATTCGCTAACTGAAATATATCGCACCACCGTGTCACATCTTTCACGCACTTGTAAAGATTATTTTTCTTCGACAGACTCTTGGAGGATACCTCACACGAGCAGCAGCAGCAGTTAAAGCTGTGCAGTTCGGTGCTTTGCAAATCTAATGCATCCGGCGAATCTAACCATCGGCAGGTAAACAAACAGACCTTTCATTTCTTTTATACTGAGTCGTATTCATAACTACTGTTTTTCCCCGAAGATTTCGCCTGTGGGGTCCTTGGTTAACAACTTGGGGCGTTTTCTCCTCTATGCTTCGTGGAGAAGCGGGCAATCAAATGTAATTGGCCATCGGGTGAGCTTTTCATGGTGTACTCTGGGCAAGCTAAGCCGCGCTATATTACATGTTGCACTTGGTTGAGCATCACCTTGTTTTTTGCTCTGTGGTATAGGCTCGTTCCTCAACTGTTGTTAAAAATAGTTTGCAGCACGCAATTTCAAGGGTAGCGTTCAACGACAAGCTTGCCACATGCGTCCGTTGCATCCTGGTAATCAATCATTTCTAAAACATGTGACGATTGCCGATTGTCTCAGTGTCTGCTCTCGCTTTGAAAGGAGTCACTGCGAAACGGGAAACATGAGGTTGCTGTTGAATGTGTGGAAACCTTGCACTGCTTGCGCAAGTCAGAGTCACGCGAGTCAGCGGATACAGTAGCGAGTTCTGTGTCATATGAGGCGAGGCTGGTTGAACTGCGTGATGTAGTTGCGAACGTGGTTCGACAACTTTTCGCTGCTGCAACACAGAAACGAGATGTTCAGCAGGTAACACCAAATTATTATACAGAACATAATACAAGCTAGCTTTCACAGAAGACTGAGTACATAAATCAATTTTCACGCAGGTGTTGAATTATGGGAAGCTTTTTCCAAGGCTGCAGCTAGCAAAAGAGGGTTTGAAGAAGATAAGTGACTTCGTTTCTCAGGTGGGTGTGTTTCCAATCTATCTAATCTATCTAGTAAATTTGTTTTCCAAAAAATTATTTTCTTAATTTAAATTCTATCGAATATTCCACAGGAAGTAAAATTAGAGATTGAACGTCATGGTTCCGAAGTTGGTAGGCCAAAACCAGAAACATTCTCTCTGTAAAACCGCAATTAACAAAACTATAAAGGAGGCGGTCTCAAGGATGTTTTAGCCCTGTCTAACTTATATCAAATCATGTTTTCGTGTATCGAAACATTTCATGATGAAATAAAGAGGTCTTTCGGTTCGGAGGCGTTTTCAAATCTGCTTGACAAACTCGATGAGGTAAGTTTTTTTGTAAATAATATTTCTGATACACGCTGTCTGTTAAATTTTTGGTCATCAATTCAGCAAGCGAACAAAAACGGGGAGATCATTCTTCTGAATTTTTTGGTACGAATCATGCAGTCATCCATTTATGGTTTTTAAAAAATAATTATGAAATTCAGGGTTCATATTCTGATCTTCAATTTGAAAATGATCAACAAGACCGAAAAAGGTAAAAAGTTATATAAAGGCACTAAAATAAATAATAACACATTGCCGTATAACAGAGCTCAAAAATTCATGGTAGTCGAACGAATCAATGAAACAATTCTTCGTGCATATAGTCTAACTTCATGTACTAGGATGACTCCATTGATATTTTTCAGCTTTTAAATGCGTACAAACGGTAATTATCTTCGTTATTTATAATTTTTCTCATGTAACTCATAAAAGCTCGATTAGCTTTCTTTGGACGAGATTTTTTCTGAAATCAAGAGTCGTTCGCGGAACATATGAACATTTGCGCGTATACGCAGCAGTACAGGTCACTCAACTTTGAAAAATTCGTGCGAATTATATAAATACTTCATTGTTCTCATACGAAGGCACTTAACCTCCGGAAAACCGTTAAAATTGTACTCGATCTTAGATTGAATAATGTCATCGACGACAAGAGTTTCGTAGATGATGTTTTCTTTGTATTCGATGAGGCTTTATCCCGGGCTTGGAATTCTGGTGATTGTTCTCCATATAAATATTCGGACCTGACCTTAATGTTCATTGAAATCAGGGCATTCTTTTTTGTTTGATTCAACATTGCGTGAAGTTTTTTCGTTTTTGAAGAATGATGCAAGTATTTGATTTTTACCATGTTTAAATATCATTGATTCCGTTTTTCATAGGTTTTTCAGATCGAAATAAAGAAAATTTCTGTAATGATTTCTTCTTCTTGGTTTTCACAAACAAAGATTAACCAGTTTTCACAGGCAAAACTTGAAGATATCCTTGCCTTCATATTATTTTGCGACTCGATTTCTCAAAGTTTACGAATATTAATTGCAAAATTTAAGGCATGTGATGGTTTTGTTTTTTAAGGCATTCAACTGATACACATTAATCTCCAGCATTCCCTGTCAAAGACTCATTATTTCGAGAAAGATTTTGACTTTGACGTTGACAATTTTACTGTATTCTTATAAATAACTTGTTCCTAAATCACATAATAATTAAATCGACTTCTGCAGGATACCGCCGACATTCTCTGTCAGCAGATTTCAGAGAAAATAATTATCTTTGCGAAAGGTTTTTTCTCAATGTGTCGACGAGTTAATTCATGTCTTTTTCAAAAAACCTCCTTTTTCAAAGTCTTGTTGGATCGTTTCCGGGTTGTGCTTGACGTATTTTCAAGGCTTTCTTATGTTCTTGACGACTACACATACTTACTTCACGAGCAAAGTGATCCTTGGCTTCAGAACCTGTTTTCGAAAATAGATGAGGCGAGTTTCAGTCAGACATTTCGTGACTTCTTTTTCTTTCTTTCTTACCTTTATTTTTCGACCGTTACTTATCTTACTCTCTGGAGATTACCAGTTTCCCAAGGTTTTGATTATGTTGTTCCGGTTTTTCCTAATACTAATTTTTTTTCGTTTTACAGCTACAATAAGCGAATTTCGTTGCATGTTATCAACTCGATTCTCTCGTCATTTATTGAATTGCTGGCATCTTCTATCGAGGTTCTGGTTTGACTTTTCTTCTTAAAAATGAGCACTATTCACGACGTTGTTTCCAGGACATCATCTTTCGACGCCTGCGATTCAGTCAACTAGGTGGTCTGCAGCTCGAAAGAGAGATTCGAAGATTCATTTTACACCTCTCATCGACATTCCCTGAAGTTGCGGTATGCCTGTTTTATTAAGTAGTTTAGTTAGTAATCTTTCTTGTTCTGAAATGTGACTTGCATCGACATTGATTCATTTTGATACAATTCTTCCTCTTGTGTAGGTGCGTGAGAAATGTGCTAGGCTTTTGCACATTTCTTCTGTGTTAAGTGTTGAATCACCAGTTGAGGTTTCAGAGTACTGGGTAAGAAAAAATCTTTTCGTTTGCTACATCTTTTTCAGGAAATAGTTCAATTTGTTCGTCTCTTTATATATAAAATATTGTAGGAAGGCTTAGTCGGTGCTCCCAAGCTTTCGATTTTGGAGATGAAGCGTATCTTGCACTTGAGGGTCGACTTCAAAATTGAACAAGTTGATTCATTTATTCTAAAATGAGACAGACAGCTTTTGTGATAGGATTTTCTCTAAGCAAGAACTACATAGTTGACATAAATTCTTCTGGAAGTACTTCCATAACTGCTGTAGGCCCTAAAATTAGAAAATGCCTCACAGAACGTTGTTTGTACGGCTGACATGTACGGATTATGTCTATTATGCGTGGTTATCGGATACACGTACAGGTACGTGAGGAGAGGTACACGTTTATTTACACGTTGTACGGAAGTACTTTCGTACTTTCGAAAGTACGAAAGTACTCGTACCTTCGTATGTAGTTCCGCGTCGGGCCACGTAGCTCCTTTTCCTCGAAGAAAGCTCAAGTCGCACAACGTAAGTCATCTTCGTGGTTCCTTTTATTGACGTCGACTTCACCCCCTGTTGCAACATCGTAAATGGCTGAAGCACTTCCAGGAACATATGTGGTCACAAAATCGCTCGCTGTCATTGATTTGCTCAGTAGCCGTGGGGATCCCCTTCTGCCCTTCAGTTATTCTAATTTAAAACTGAACATGCTGTGGGGATCGAACTCTAAAAAACGCACTCTTATTAGCTAGCCAGATACCTTCGAAGGTCCTTCCGGAAGTACCTTCGAAGATACCCCATCTCTAAACTTACAGTACACTATTTTCTGACTACAACGTCGTACCTGTTGCACTGACCTCAACTTTTGAAAAGAATATCGCGGCCAAACTTTCGAAGATAGGCATGTAGGGCTACGTGTACTGTACAGGTAGGGCTAGGCCCTAGCTAGCTAGCTACCTTCGAAGGTACGAAAGTACCTTCGTACCTTCTCGAAGGTACTTTCGAAAGTACCTTCGTAGCTAGCTAGCTAGCCCTACTGTAGACTACATCGTACACGACTACAACGCTACACTCTGGAAGTTTAATAAACACGGAGGGTTTAATAGTCTACTGTACGTGTACAGCTGTACACATAGGAGGCCATGACTAGCTAGCTAGCTAGAGCTATGATAGCTAGGGATAGTATCATATTTCTTCTTGAAAGATAGTGATGAGTGTACACGTAGGAGCCCAAACTCTGTACAACGTTGTACGAAGGTACGAAGGTACTTCTGGGTCTGTAGCCACTTGTTTGCACTGCTAGCTAGCTAGCCAGCTACCTTCGGAGTTAGCTGGCTACTGTAGGCAGGATACGCTATTCTTGACCTGAACATCCTAGCTAGCCCTACACGTACACGTACACGTGCGTTGTACGAAGGTACTTCCGTACGAAAGTACTCCGTAAATCCTGGCTGAGAACGAGACAAAGTCTATGCAAAGGCACATACCTTCGTAGTTACTATTCGTACTATGCTGTTCGCGGGTCGCCCTTCCGGCTCGATTCGCGAAACTGGCGGAAGGTACCAAATCGGTACCTTCCGCCAGTTTCAAATTAGTCGGTTAAAAAAACGTTGAAACCGCGTCCTTCCGGTGGGGAAATTTTCATCGCATTTTCATCGGTGATTTTTTTTCAACGAGGCTGACCGGAGATTTACGATCAAGGGGCGAAAATTTTGAAAGGCAAATCGGCCCACGCGCGCGCCCTTCAACGTGCCCGTAAGGGCGACCCGCGAACAGCATAGTATACTTGAACCACCTCTTCGTGAAGATCGGAGTGCAAAGCATAGGAGAACGGCAGACATGTTCATTGTTTCTCAAGAAAACGCTATTCATAACTCCGACGCACTCGAAAAATCGGGGGCGTTTAGCAGACTAGAACTGACACAAATTGCACAGAAGCGCGCGCACTTCGAACATGCAATACGTCGCAGGGCATTGGTGAGTCGCTACGTGAGATACATAAAATTTGAGAAAGATCTACACGACTTGTACAGCGCTCGAATGGTGAGTTCTAAGCAAGATAAAGTTTTAGGCTTCGTGTTTACCAATACGGGATTTCATAGGTCGAACATTCAAAACGGATGCGATTTTGCGGTGGTGAAGTATCGAAAGGCATCATTCGAATCGTTTACACTTTATTCCAGCGAGCTTTGAGTAAGTTCCGAGGGAATGTAGGCCTTTGGCTAGAGTTGACAACTTTCTGTTATACTCACGGTAGCCAGCGGTTGCTTTCTGAAGTTATATCCCATGCACTTCAGTTGAATCCATCGTGTTCTGGACTCTGGTCTTTCGCATCTTTGTGGGAATACGAGAAGAAGGTGAGTACCGTGGTGTATTTTTGTGTTTACATCTGATGTTATATGTTCTTTTGTTGAAAAGGGGGATGTGGCAGCAGCACGTCGTTTATTCATGCGCGGCTTGAGAATCAGCAATCAAAGCAAAGGTGCTGACAATGTTTAGCAATCGAAAACGTCGCATGCGTATCTCAATCTATCGTTTTTTAGTGCTTTGGATCAGTTTTTTTCGGTTTGAGAGTTCGTATCTTAGCTCTCTCTGCTCTCGAAGTCTTTGTCTAGGTTGCAGCGAAATAAAAGCGGTAGGGTGACTGATTTTTTCCTTTTCATGTGATAATACGATGAAGGCATCATATTTACATCTGCAGATCCCCGTTTCTACCTTCATATTCAAAACTGCTGTCGAGAATCATCCAGGTTGAAAGCTTGCCATGAAGCCCCTGGCTAATCTAACTTTCTTTTCGAGCAGCTGATTTCACGTTCCACTTGCAGCTGATTTATGCAGCCCTCGCACTTCAGGTATTATTTTGCCGGTGTTCGTGTACAAAAAAGTTTAAAGTTCTCGGCGTCATCCTCTTCTCAACTTCATAGGATCCCGTCATCAGTTGCGAAGTGGCATATTCAAAATATAGAGTCGCAATCACAAAACCATGTTTTGAGCTCTTGTCTTCCAAAACTAGGCCTATATTTGATAGTACGGTAGGAGCAGTTGTCTTGCTTACTAGGTGTACATGGTCCATAAAGCTATGAATCGTTTTGCAGTTCTCCACGATTGCGTCAGGGTTATTGGAGAAAATTATGGTGAAAGTGAAGAACAGAGAGAGAGTCAACGACCTCCGCCAACTTCTCAGGCAGTGAGTGAATGCGTGCACTTTTCTTCTTTTTTTATTTAAATAGTTGTCTGAGCCCCTTTGAATCCACTGACCATAACCTACGGACACTGTGTGCTTGGCATCGGCACAGCACATGTTGCCATCAGATTCATAATGACCTGCCTGTTGTACCTGACTCCAGGGGAGAAGTGCTTGCACAATTCTTGTGTGCATTTTCTGGAAAGATTTCTGTGGCAATCTCCTTATCAGAATCGTACTTCCGGAAGTACTAGGCCCTAGGTAGGCCCTACAGTACGTGTACGTGTAGGCTGTACATTTAAGTGTCCTTGAAATTTAGCACGAATCTTAGAGATTATTATAGCCCTAATGGGACATACCTTCGTTCGTTACAGGTCCGAACTCATTTTTTTATTCGACCGAAGGTATCAAAATTCATTGAGGTTTTACTTGTACTGTACACGCACGTGTACAGTACAGTACGTGTACGTGTAGGGCTATGACTGGGCTATGTAGCACACATAGATACCTTCGAAGGTACTTTCGTACTTTCGTACTTTCGAAAGTACGAAAGTACTTTCGTACGAAAGTACTTCCTAGCATTTATTCGTGCTAGCTTGTACTCGTATTCCACGTCAAGTACAACACGTACCTTCAAAGGTACAGCAAAGGACGAGGTCAATTCCGCGAATAGTGCATCGTTTGCTTGTCTGCGCTGCCTCCGAAACTTCAATTTTTCAGAGCAACAACTCCGTTGAAACGCCCCGTGATTTGGCTTTTCAGATTCGCAAGTTTCCATTGCTTCTTTAAACTTCAGAGACACGGATGCAAACTTCTGACGAATCCCGCATATATTTGAAAAAACGTTTTGCAGATTTCCTTGAAAAGTCGCAAGAAGGAAATCACCACAAACTTATTGAAGATCTTGTGCTTCGCCGCGAACGACGTCTTTCGATCAACCTCAACGCACTCCGCCAGTTTGATGCATCTCTGGCGAACAGGTCGTGAGCACGAACGTTTTTCTTGTAGTCTTGCACCGTTTTCAGCTGTCTTTCTGTCTTGCAGCTTGCTACGTGAACCAGGGGAATATTTATCTTCGCTTACAGAGGCAGTTGGAGATGTAGTGAGTACAATCGACCCGAAGTATCTCTCTGAAGGGGACATTCGTATAACCTTTACCGGGGGGTAAGTTTGACCACTGCTTGTGAGTTTTCTCCCAAGTTGATGTTCCTCGTGCAGGTTTGGTTTCCATCGCATTTCACCTCGGGAGCTGTTATCGCCCTTCCTCGGCAAGATAGTAAATGTGGAGGGCATCGTTACGAAATGTAAGAATTATGTGGCTTACGTATAATTCCTCTGTTTTTTCAATTGCGTCACGAGTTCCATTCCATTCGTCATAGGTTCGTGCGTACGCCCGAAGGTTGTGAAGACTACCCATTTCTGTGAAGCAACTGGGTCTGTTTTGATAAAAAATGCAGATTCCCACTTTTTTCTAACATGTACGCTGTTCAGGAGATTTGTGAATCGGGAATATCGCGATGTGACATCTTCGAAAGGAACGCCTACCAGCACTGTTTACCCAACGAGGTAAAGAGCAAACAGCAAACCCCATGTCTCTTGCTTGCCCCAACTTTTCGCAAGGCACTGTGGTGCTTCCTAAATTACAGTCGGCAATTTTGGATTTTCAAGTTAGTTCTACAAGTCATTTATCATGAGTTATAACAACAGGGATGAGAACGGAAACTTGTTAACCACGGAATATGGGCTATGTTCGTATCGCGATTATCAGTCAATTAACGTGCAGGAGATGCCTGAATCCGCACCACCTGGTAAACTATGTTTCTTTTCCTGGTATTTTATTTGCTGTAACTTTGCATGCACGGATAGGTCAGTTACCCTGCTCCATAGATGTGGTACTTGAAGACGATTTAGTTGATCTTTGTAAACCGGGAGACCGCGTAAGTGTTGTAGGAATTTATAAGGTGGGTAGAAGAAAAAGGCGACAGGCATTTTTGTCTCTTACTGTTGACTGAAGTAACTCATTTCTTTTTAAGGCAATTCCCATGAGAACAAGTGGATCTGGCTTATCCGGTGTATTTCGGACTGTCCTCGTTGCACTTGGCATTTTCCAGCTCAGTAAAGAAGTTGTGGCCCCGTCCCTGAGCCACGAGGTTGGTCACCACAAAGTCTTTGCTTTCTATGAAGGCCGCTGCTTTGTTTATTCTATTTTCATCATATTCGATGGAGTCAGTGCATTAAATGTCGATTGCTCAAAACGACTGTCTTCGTCAGGACATCAAGAATATTAACGAACTTCCCAGAAAATTCAAGCCGAGAGCTCTGCTTGAGTTGCTCGGACGTTCATTTGCACCCTCCATTTGTGGTCACGACGTGCGCCAATTCAAATTCACACCTATTTATTTTATTTGTACTCAGATATTCTATCGATCGCAGCACATCAAAAGAGCGCTCGTTCTACTTTTGCTCGGTGGCAGTGAGAAGAACTTAAATAATGGGACGCATATCCGTGGCGATATCAACTGTTTGATGGTTGGAGATCCCTCTGTCGCAAAGTCACAACTTTTGAGGTGTGTGCTTGGTGTGGCTGCCTATGCTGTCAGGTGATTTTTTCTCGTTAAGTTGAGCTATATATGAGTCAGTCGTTTACGACAAATACTGAAGCTCGTGATGTCATGTAACCCTCAGCACCACTGGAAGAGGTTCATCTGGTGTTGGCCTCACAGCTGCAGTTACAACAGATCAAGAAACTGGTGAACGCAGGTTAGAGGTATGTCCACATTTTTGTGCTTCTCGGTTTCTTTTTGTTTTGAATTTTACTTATGAAGTTCCTCATGGTTGTTGTACAATACTTTTCACAGGCCGGGGCAATGGTACTTGCGGATAGAGGGGTCGTGTGCATCGATGAATTTGACAAGATGAATGATGCAGACCGAGTCGCCATTCACGAAGTTATGGAACAACAGACTGTGACTATAGCCAAGGTTATTCAATTTATGATCTCCTGCATATTATCATGGCTCCCAGATCTTTTTTTACATGGACATATTGTAATCAATGATTCTTGCAGGCCGGCATTCACGCCTCGTTGAATGCTCGTTGCAGTGTGGTTGCTGCTGCAAACCCAATTTATGGCAATTATGATCACAGCCAAGGGGTCACTCGCAACATTAACCTTCCAGACTCTTTGCTCTCACGTTTTGATTTACTCTTCATCGTCTTGGATCAATCGGATACTAAGGTCAGCACATCCCTATGTGCAGTTCTTGTGCTGCAAAACTTCTTCTTTTTTCGTTCATGGGAAAAATCTTACTACTGTACAGGTTGATCGCGATATTTCTGCGCACGTTCTTGGGATGCACTCGATGGAGACACTCGCTGCATCTACGACGAATATATTACATGGAGACTCCGCACTTATGCACAACAATGTCGTGCGTATTTGACTTGATTACAAAATATCTGTGCCACTAAATTTAATATGGTTTTGGGTTGACAGGAACCTGAAATGTACAGTTCGCACAAACCTGGCAGCACAGTACTCTCGAAACGTTTTTTACAAAAGTTCATTTACTATGCAAAGCATCGCCCATGGGATCCGATACTTAGTAAGGAATCAGAAACATTCATCGCTGAGCAGTATGCGCAGTGGAGAGTGGATAAGGTGAACTCTTTCTCAAATTTTCTTCCCACGGGGAACAACTATTGACGTTGACTCTCTGAGCACAGGCAAGTGATCCGAGAAATAGACGAACACTTCCCATCACTGCAAGGACACTTGAGACAATGATCCGATTATCCGTAGCGCATGCAAAGATGAGACTTTCCAAGTCTGTTGATGTTGAAGATGCCGCAGTTGCAATCGAGATCATGCGATTCATTGTTGAGTCAGAGGGGTTGGCTGCAAGCAATAATAAAAATATGGACAAAGATTCTGCACCCTGCGCTGATATGAACAAAAACCAGAATGGTATCTGTATCGAATACAACATGGATATTTCTGAAATCTCCAATAAAATTAAATACCACTTGTACACCCCAGAAATCGCTCTGATGGTTTCACTTAATGAGGTCGACCATTCCAAGATCTCACTTTTCCAGAAACGCCTTCACGAGTGAGTTGACTTTGAAGTCTGTGATGTATGTTTGCCTTCACTAATTTTATTCACAGCCTGATGTTCCACCGCGACTTTATTTCCTTGGAAGAACTCAACTTTGCAACTACGGCGTGGGTAGAAGAACATATTTTTACAGAAGAGGATGTTAAAAGGATAGTTGAAGAATTGAAGGTCAGTTGGTATTGTACTTCTATACCAAGCTAGAAATCAAGATTTTTGCACAGGCGACCAACAAACTGATGATAAATGAGGGCTTGGTTCACCTCATTTGAGTCACAATTTATCAAAGCTCTCAAATTATTCCCAAACACCCATACAATTCTCAGTTTGATGATACTCACAGTTGCAGAGCACTCGCTACTCGTACAGTCAACACCTTCGGAGTGTTCGGGGGAAGTGCGAAGCATTGTCTCCCATCTGGCCTCGCTTCCGGCCCCCGGGAGTGAAATTTCGACCATTCACGTGCGATTTAACCCTAACTTTGATCGAGCGCGCTTTCAGATCTCGCGTGTTTCATCGGAGTCGTAGTTTCGAGGGAGGGTTCGCAACTCGCAACGGGCGACGACGCGGAGGCACCGTCTCGTGAACCTTCG
>Ga0209630_10004552_pt1 | contig 12108 bp, 11 predicted proteins | sample COG_01_FD_184745 | JGI IMG/M metagenome (GOLD analysis project Ga0209630, IMG submission 184745) | Pelagic Microbial community sample from North Sea - COGITO 998_met_01 (SPAdes) (version 2) | ecosystem: Environmental > Aquatic > Marine > Neritic zone/Coastal water | place: Helgoland, sampling... | reverse complement strand
AACTCCTCCATCTACATCATCACCCATTCCTATGATGTGTTGCATAAAACCACTAATTTTAACATCAGCATTTGCAATACTTGATAATGTGATAAAAATCATTGTTAATAAGCTTATTAATATTTTATTCATAATATCTCCTCAATTGTTATTTTTACTATGCTGCAAAAACGCAACATTACCTCAAAGTCAGATGTATTTATGCATCAAATTTTAAATTATAAAACAGTAAATGAATGATAGTTTTTGCCGCAAATAACTTCATAATAATAGTGTCAAGAACTCTGTGTTTAAATAGAGCAAGATAATTGTCACATATATATTTATTAATAAATTACAATAAGTATTTTATGCGCTAAATACGTATTAACATAACTAATTATATTGATTAGCATATACCACAGCTTGAGTTTTAAATTCCCCTGCTTCTGTCATAAATTCCATGATTTTAATCCTTCCCAGAATCCAAAAGCTGTACACTAAACTGGCATGTGTAGCTTCTTCATAAAAATTCAATTTATTTCTCTATCTTTATATTTTTTATTATTTTTAAGATTTATTAATAATATTTTTTAAAAATTTTATTTTAGCTCCTTGAAAATTATAAAACATTCTTACTTTACCTTTTCTGTTTCTCAAACATTGAAATTATCTACCTCAGTTGAATGTAAAAAATATTCTAATCAGTTAAAAAACTAATAGATATTCCAAGTAAGCCATCATCAATTTATAAAGGAAAAGGTTGGAAAAATTGGCCTCAATTTTTGGGGAGAGTATAATAATTTAATTAATATTTGAACTCTGGCTGAACATTCCTCAATAAGCCCAGCAGCTTCAGCATATGTTTGCTGATGTGCTATAGTCTGCTCTGCCTTACTCACAAGTGCATATAAAACTGTTATGCACATTTGATCAGGCCGTGTAATCATTGCAGTGGTGCAGATCTGCATGTTCTACGGCGAGGCTTCTAAGCTCCATGTTCTTCTTTGATGACGGCGCAGTCATTACGTCTAGAAACGCTTGATGTGTTGGATACCAGATGCCCAGCGCCTCATGGATGTCTTGCTCACCTACGACACAGCCGTGAACGTGTGTACGCCACAGTACCTTACCGCCAACCTCTTTAAGCAAAGCAGAGAGAACAGCCATGTACTCATTGTATAAGTCCCCATCAGGGTAGCTGGCGTCAGCTGTGTAACGGTTAAGGTTTAGCATTAAGACAGAGGTATCATTGTCGCTTGCTGCGATGCGCTTAAACTCAGCAATCTGTTTATGATGTACGTTTGGTAAATCAGCCATATTATATTCTCCTATCTGGCTAGAACTATAGAATAATAGTACATTATTAAAAATTACTTATATTGATTTGCATTCTGAATAGATTGAGAACCAAGCGCTTCAGCTTCAGCTTCATCCATCATGGTCTAACTTTTTCCTTGCCTATTACATAAAAGCTACTTAATAAACCATAATGCAGAGCTTCTCCAGATAAAGAAGATTTTTCTGACTTTACTCCTCTGACCTTGGACAATATTTTTAAAGCCTTTAGTGTAGAGGAAGTGCTAAGCATATCCATCAGTTAGAGAGCAAAGGCATATTGCACATAAATATTTGTCTCACTCATGGATTGATAGGATAGCGCTTGATGTTGTACTGTGGTGGCAATACTATGACCACCTGAGATACTATACTCTAATCCAAGAGAGGCTATGGGAAGTGTAGCAGTATAATCATCTTCCAAGTCTATAGTTTGCAAACCACTTATACCACTAGGAGTAAGGTTGTCGATAGTATGATGGATATTATGATTTACTGCGAGTGCACCATTAAGATTTATAGAGGTGGTAAGGGGTTTGATAAATTTTATTCCTGCTATTAATGCCACTGTTTTAGCGGAGATTTCATTATACGTTAAGGGAATTGCAGTGGTTTCCGTAAAACTATCAATGGTTTTATTACTATAACGCAATACTCCATAGGGAGATATGGTTAGTGTATTTCCTTGATAGTTATATTTGATTTCTGCAGCGGTATCATAAGCCGTCATTTGAGTATTCCCTGTTCCTTTCATCGATATCCCAACTTTAGGACGGGTTAATACAAGGTTTTGTTGTTGAAAGGCATGGGATAATTTCATTGCATACCCGGAATGATTATCTTTTTGGTTCCATACTAAAGATCCTCCCACCATTGGGTGTTGTTTATCCACTGTCATGTTTTTAGAATCATAATAATCATGGTTGTGATCTTAGAACAATGCCACTCGGAATTGCTTACTAAATTTCTTTCCCAGTAAAAATGCGGAACTATGTTTAGAGGCATTGGCAATCATGGTGCCGCGACCACCAACAGAGAAACACCAGTTGTGTGCACCAAAAGTATCACAATCATAGGTGTTGATATGAGCAAAACTCATGGTGTCTGCAAAGTTAAAGGCGGTGCGAAGTGTTGGAGCGACTTCGGTGGTTAACGATGTTTTTGTTGGTACTGTTGCATTTTGAACCTGTAAATCCCATATAGTTCCAGAACTATTAACTAAAGTCCAATAATATAGATTATTTGCATTGGAATATCCGGTTGTATTATTGATATGAGAACTATTTAATCCTCTTAATACGCTTGAATAAGTAGTATCTCCTTCTTCAACTGAAGAAGTAGAATATATCCCAAAATTTAAAGTTCCAGAAATAGAATTAAATGTTGTAATACCATAATCAGAGGTACTATTGATAATAACATTATAATTAGTTGGCAGATTGTGACTCCAAGCTACATAATCACTATCGACTTTTCCTTGGTCATTGTTAAAAGTCGTAATAGTACCACTGCTATTATAAACATCTATTTTACCAGAACCACTAGATAGTGTTCCTGTATTGGTAAAAGTGGTGATAGTACCACCTTGATTATATATTGTATAATTATCACCAGCAGAAATTGTTCCCGAATTGGTTAAAGTTGTTATAGTACTATTTTGATTATATATTGTATAATCATCATCGGCTGAAATTGTTCCCGAATTGGATAAAGTTTTTATAGTGCCATCTTGATTATATATTGCATAATCATCACTTGCTGAAATTGTGCCGGAATTAATTATAGTGGCACCTGTTGAAGTTCCAGTACTTATTGCAGCATCTGTTTCATCAATTGTTACACCAGAATTAATAGTAGTCGTTGTATTATCTCCACTAATATTTAAATCGGTACAATCTTCGCTAATAGTTGTAGCTGCATCATCAGCAGTAATATCGGTACAAGCTCCCGCTAAGGCTTGGGTTGTGAGAAATGGTGTAAAGAATAATAGGAGTAATACATAGAGATTCTTAGGCATTATGATACTTTCCTTAATTATACAATATTCCCTCCCAGAATCATTCATTTAGATTGAAACACACTATATATTTTATTAATAATTACAAGTTGTATTTTATTTCACCTAATGTATTTATAGCCACCACAAAAGTAAATTAGATTTTTTTTTACAAACCTGCCCAAGATTTAATATTTTTTATACCTTTAACTAATTTATCACTAGCTGTAAAAATTGACTGCCTCTTATCGCCTACATCTGTTTTTAATGCTATTAAATCTTTCCTATGCATTCCATCCCTAATAATTTTTTGCAATGTCGTATGACTTGCTGAACATAAATTATGTACAGTCTTCATAGTAACATAAAACTGGTTATTTATATCCTGGCAATATTGAGTTGGAAGAGAATTGTATCTACTATTTACAGCTAACAAAGCTATTAATCTATGATCTATAGTTTGACTCCACCACTTCTCTGGCTGATGTATAGGCGCTCTCGAAAGAGAAACAGTCCATTCTAATCTCATTAAACACCATTTATGAAAATCTATATTATCATTTTTGTCTAATAAATTAAACTCTAATGCATCTTTAGTATCGTTAGAATATTTTTTTGTTAATTCTATTTTTTCATTATTTATTAAATTACTTTTATTAGCATTATTTGATTTTATCATTTTATGTCCTTAACAAATATTTCCTGTTTCGTTATATTTAATACTTTAATACAACTAGTATTTTATTAAAAAAATCAAGTGATAATATTTCTAAATTCTAAGGGGCAGCGAAATACTGCCCCTGAAATAATTGAACTTACTTAATAAATTCTGGATAACTATTAAGGCCAATTTCAGTTTTATCAGCACCATCTTTTTCTTCTTCGTCTGATAATCTAACACCTAAAATAGCTTTAACTGCATACCATAATATAAAACTGGAAATAAGAACAAATGCACCAATAGATAATATACCAATTAACTGTATACTAAATTTAGCATCAGAATTAGTTAACGGAACAGCTAATGTTCCCCAAATACCACAAACTAAATGTACTGGTATTGCTCCTACTACATCATCAATTTTAAACTTATCTAATAAGGGCACTGTAAATACAACTAATGCTCCACCTATACCTCCAATTAATACTGCTGACATAAATGTTGGAGCTAAAGGCTCTGCAGTTATAGAAACTAGTCCGCCTAATGCACCATTTAATACAAATGTTAAATCAACTTTTTTGTATAAAATTTGACACAAGATTAAAGCTGTTACAACTCCTCCAGCAGCTGCTAAGTTAGTATTACAAAATATTCTAGCCATTGCACTTGCATCTGCTACAGAACCAAGAGCAAGCTGTGAACCTCCATTAAAACCAAACCAACCAAACCATAATAAAAATGTTCCTAATGTAGCTAAAGGTAAGGCTGATGCTGGCATTGGATTAACACCACCACTTTTAGAGTATTTACCTTTTCTTGCTCCTAGGACTATACAGCCTGCTAGTGCACACCATCCACCTACAGAATGAACAATAGTAGAACCGGCAAAATCACTAAACCCTATGTTTGATAGCCATCCTGCACCCCAAGTCCAGGAACCTTGGATTGGATAAATTATTGCTGTTAAAACAACCACAATTAATAAAAATGACCATAATTTAACTCTTTCCGCAACGGCTCCTGAAACTATTGAAGCTGCGGTTGCAACAAATACCATTTGAAAAAACCAATCTGATGCACCTGCATATCCAGAATCTGAAGTTTCAACAGAAGGATCAGCAACATCAAAAGGACTAAATGTTCCAATAAAACCTCCATCGACTCCAGAATACATTAAATTATAACCTACTAAAAAGTATAAAAGACCTGCCACTGAATATAATACAATATTTTTTGTGCATATAGTTGCTACACTTTTTGTCCTTACCATTCCTGCTTCCAGCATACAAAAACCTGCAGCCATCAACATTACTAGTATTCCATTTACTAAAAATGAAAATGTATTAAATATAAACGCTATATCTTGAGTTTCCATCTATTTTTCCTTATTTTGTTCTATAAAATTACAATACTTATTATCCATATATACAAGCATGTTTTGTGCCAACTACTAAAGCATGGCATTAACTTAAAAAAAAAGCATTGTAAACTTAATATTGATTAAAAAATAAGCAATATGATATTTTATGTGGTTAAAATATATGCTTTTTATAAATTAACTAATAATAATGTGTTAATTAGAATATTATTAAGAGAGCTAAATAGTAAAAATTAGAGGTTTATGAAATTAGACTTCACATAATTATATATATCTATATTGTATCTATATATAATTATCAGGGGTGCCTAATAATAAGGCTGAGATATATACCCTTTGAACCTGTTGGCTAGTACCAACGTAGGGAGAAAACATGAAAAACTATACTATATTCTTTTTTGTCATTATTTCTTTATTATTTAATAGTGCATTAGCTAATGAAAAAGTTACATTGTTATTAGACTGGTTTATAAACCCAGATCATGGCCCAGTTATTATAGCAAATGAAAAAGGCCTCTTTAAACAAGCAGGTTTAGAAGTTGAAATTATTCCACCTGCGAACCCTTCAGATCCTCCTAAGTTAGTAGCCGCAGGTAAAGCTGATATTGCCATTTCTTACCAACCTCAATTACATATGCAAGTACATGAAGGTTTGCCTCTAGTTAGAGTTGGAACATTGGTCGCCACTCCTCTAAATTGTTTATTAGTTCTCAAAGACGGACCAATAAAAAAATTGTCTGACTTAAAAAATAAAAAAATAGGCTATTCAATTGCAGGTATGGAACAAGCCTTGTTGAGTGCAATCCTTAAAAAAGCAAATATTGATAAAAACGAAGTTGAATATATAAATGTTAATTGGTCATTGTCCCCCGCCCTTATGAGCAAACAAGTTGATGCAGTAATAGGTGCTTATAGAAATTTTGAACTAAACCAAATGGAAATTGAAGGGGTTAAAGGAAAATGTTTTTATATTGAAGAAGAAGGTGTGCCTCCATATGATGAGTTAATATTTATTGTAAATAATCAAAATATTAATAAAAAAGTTCTTATAAAATTTTTAAACTCAATAGAAAAAGCTACACAATATATAATAAATCATCCTGATGAAAGCTGGGAAATTTTTGCAAATTATTCTAAAGAATTAAATAATGAATTAAATAGGAGAGCATGGTTTGACACGATACCTAGGTTTGCTCTAAGACCAGCCGCATTAGATAAAGGCAGATATAATAGATTTGAAGAGTTTCTATACGTTGAAGGATTAATTAAAAATAAATTATCCTATGATAAAATGGCTATAGAAATATTTGAGTAAATAAATGATAAAAAGTTCATCTTTTTCATTAAGTGGAAGTCTTAGTTTAAATAAAGATGAGCTTTTTTCTAATGTTCAATTAGAGATAAAGCTAGATCAATGGACTATAATCATTGGCCAATCTGGAACTGGAAAATCTACTTTATTAAAAATAATTGCTGATTTAAATATACCAACAGCTTTTAATAATAATATATCAAAAAATATTAATAAAGATTTGTCTTTTTCTTGGATGGCACAAAATGATTTGTTGCTTCCTTGGTTAAATGTTCTTGAAAATATAACTTTAGGACAAAAATTAAGAAGAGAAAAAATAGACCATCATAAAGCTAACCTTTTATTAGAAAAAGTAGGCCTAATAGATGTTGCAAAGCAATTACCTTCAACATTATCAGGAGGAATGAGACAAAGAGCAGCCTTAGCTAGAACTTTAATGGAAAACAATGATATTATTTTAATGGATGAACCTTTTTCTTCTCTGGATACCATTACCAAATCTAAAATTCAAAAACTGACTTGGTCATTACTTAAAAACAAAACTGTAATCATGGTCACTCATGACCCTTTAGAGGCTTTAATGTTAAGCAACACCCTATACTATGTGTCTAACAAACAATTGAAACCTATTAAGCTTCCCTCATCAAAGCCATTAAGAAAAATTACAAATGATAATTTAATTTATAGTTACAAATATATACTTAATCTATTAAAAAAGTCTTATGTATAATGAGAATTTTTATTAAATTTTTAATAAGCTTTATCTTTTTTATACTTTTCTGGTGGGCTATACAATATTTAACAAAAACACCTTCCTATATTTTACCTAGTCCATATATAGTATTTTTATCAATATTAAATAATATAGAATTACTAACTTATCATTCTCTAATTACATTTTATGAAATAATAATAGGTTTTTTACTAGGAACAATATTAGGTCTTTATACAGGAATTTTATTTATCATTTCTAAAAGCACTAGAAAATGGTTACTTCCTTTCATTATTTTAACTCAGGCAATACCTATATTTGCTATAGCTCCAATATTAACTCTTTGGGTAGGATATGGCATTTGGTCTAAAATAATAATGACCATCTTAATAATATACTTTCCAATTACTATAGCTTTTTACGATGGTCTAAAAAGGATAGATCCTATGATCGTAAATCTAGCTAAAATGATGGGAGCTAGTACATTGATGATGTTATTTAAAATTAGAATCCCATTTGCCCTTCCACAATTATCTTCTGGGTTAAAATTAGCAGCAGCTTTTGCCCCAATGGGTGCAGTTATTGGAGAGTGGGTAGGCTCTTCTAAGGGATTAGGTTATATAATGCTTTATGCTAGTGGTAGAGTACAAATCGATTTAATGTTCGCTTCAATAATTATTTTAGCAATTTTTACAATTATCCTATATAATCTTGTTACTTTTATAACTAATAAATTAACAAAATGGGACCCAAAATCTAACATAAACTAACCTCTTAAAAATAAGGACAAAAAATGAATAATACTAAAAAATTTTATATTAATGGTGAATGGGTAGACCCAGTATCTCCAAAAACTTTAAATGTTATAAACCCTGCTAATGAAGAAATTATTTCTGAAATTAGCTTAGGGTCTGAAGAGGATGTAAACAAAGCTGTTGATGCAGCAAAAAAAGCATTCCTAACATTTTCATTAACTTCAAGAGAAGAACGTTTAGAATTATTTGAAAAAATAATGGATGTTTATAAAAAACGTATGCCAGATCTAGCTAAGGCAATTACGAGTGAGATGGGCGCCCCTGTTAATTTAGCTAATAACGCACAAGCCCCAGCTGGATTAGGTCATTTAAATAAAGCATATAAAGCTCTTAAAGAGTATAAATTTGAAACAGAAATCAATACAACTATAATTAGAAAAGAACCCGTTGGTGTCTGTGGACTTATTACTCCATGGAATTGGCCAATTAATCAAATAGCTTGTAAAGTTGGCCCTGCATTAGCAGCAGGATGTACAATGATATTAAAACCAAGTGAAGTTGCTCCTTTAAGTGCTATAATATTTTCAGAAATTTTAGATGAAGCAGGTGTTCCTCCGGGAGTATACAATATGATAAATGGAGACGGACCTACTGTAGGTGAAGCTATGAGTAAGCATAAAGATATAGATATGATGTCTTTTACTGGTTCAACTAGAGCAGGAATATCTGTGGCAAAAGCTTCTGCAGACACAGTTAAAAGAGTAACTCAAGAGTTAGGTGGGAAATCTGCTAATATTTTATTACATGATGCAGATTTTAATAAAGCAGTTAGCAAAGGGGTTATGCATTGCATGAATAATTCAGGTCAATCATGTAATGCTCCTACTAGAATGTTAGTTCCTGAATCAAAAATGGATGAAGTTATTGAAATTGCTAAAAATACTTTAAATAAAATTGTAGTAGGAAACCCAGAATCAGAGACAACTACTATTGGCCCTGTTGTTAGTGAAGTTCAATATAACAAAATTAAAAATCTTATTGAAATAGGTATTAAGGAAGGCGCAACTCTAGTTGGTGGAGGAACAGATGCTCCTGCAGGTTATAATAAAGGTTATTATGTTGAACCTACTATTTTTGCTAATGTAACTAACGATATGACTATTGCTAGAGAAGAAATATTTGGTCCAGTTTTAAGTATACTAGGATATAAAGACGAACAGGATGCTATTAATATTGCTAATGAAACTATCTATGGACTATCTGGATATGTTTCATCAGAAAATATTGAAAATGCAAAATCGGTTGCTTCTAAGCTCAGAACAGGAATGGTCCATATTAATAATGCACCCGGAGATCAATCGGCTCCTTTTGGTGGATATAAAATGTCTGGAAATGGTCGCGAGTGGGGAGAATTTGGGCTTGAAGACTTCTTAGAAATAAAATCTGTTATGGGAGCTATGCCAAAAGCTTCTTAAATAAAATAATATTAAAAGAGGCATTATATATAGAATAAAGCCTCTTTTAGTATAAAATATTTAGTGTTCATGTTTATGAGAAGCTTTTTTAGACTCAACTTTAAATTTAACTTCTAAAGCATCTAAATTTTTAAATATAAGTTTAACTTCCATCATTTCACCTTCTTTATAATTATTTTTGATTCCAAAAAACATCAAGTGGTTGCTCTTAGGTTTAAACTCCATAATATCACCAGCTTTAATAATTACTCCATCAGGCGTTGGCCTCATTTTTGCAACATCATCTTCTATGATAACTTCATGCAGTTCTATCTTTCTGACATTATTAGATATAGCTTTTACTAAATGAATATCCTCATTACTTATATTTGTAATTTTAAAGTAACCCGCTCCATTATTTTTAAAAGTTTTCATCCATGGGTGTTTTACTATCATATTATTAGTTTCAAATTTATGCGCAAAAGTTGAAAAACTAAAAAATAATATTGATAAGCATGTTAAAAAATTTTTCATTTTTTTTTCCTATATTAAAAATTTATTATTGTAATGGCGAACAAACAGAAGACTTAAGAATTATATTTTCTTCACTTTTTACAGAGTTCTCTTGATAATTATTAAAATCATTCCAATTTTTATTAGATTCTAATTCATACCAGTATTTACTCATATTTTCTAAGTTTGGATGACTCCATAATGAAATTATTTCATTTGGGTCCTGTAACTCAGTGTTCCATATACCAATATTTATAGAAGAATTTTCTATTAAATCAACAATATCAAGAAATTTTTTAGCCCATTTTGCAGATTGTCCTATATTAAGTTTAATAATTTTAAGCTCATATATATTTGAACTATTCACTGGTTTTTTTATTTCTGTTAACGGTCTTAACAATCTAATTTCTTGCGTTAAAATATTGGGCCCTACAAGTGGAACAAACTTATTCTTCCAGTCTTCCTTAGCAGCTAATTCTGACCTTAATCTTCTCATTTCTTCAGGGTCTTTATATTCCCACATATGAACATATTGATTCATTTTTCCTATTTCGCTCCACCAATGCCCTATTAACTTACCGTAAGTATCTCCTCCTCTTATTTTCTGGGCAACTGTCGCACTAGCATTTACAACATCTTTCATTTTGCCTGGACGAGTTGTGTACATTCTAAGCTCATTAATCATAATAATTTAGCTCCATAATTTAATTAAATTTATAATCTTGTTCTATAGGTTCTTTTGTAAAATTCCAATAATCTATAAGCCTCCATGGAGAATTTGTAATAACTCTTCCAGTACCATTTCTATACCAACTATTAACTTTATCATGAGTCCATACCATTTTTGAATGCTCTGCATCTACTTTAGAATTATATTTTTCAAAAGGCTCTTGCATGCAATCCATTGTTTTATATTTTTTTTCTAATAATAAATTTATACATCCTAATATGTATCTTATTTGACACTCGCCGTGAAAAACTATGCTACCACCATGGGCTAGATTTGTATTAGGTCCATACATTATAAAAAAATTAGGAAAATTTGGAACAGTAATACCTACATTTGCTTTGGGGTTATCATTATTCCAGAAGTCATTAAGGTTTATTCCTTTTTTACCTAATACTTTTATAGGCCAAATCATTTTACTAGCTTTAAAACCTGTGGCCATAACTATTGCATCTTTCTTATATGTATGTTCGTCTGTTTCTATACTTGAATTAGTGATACTATTAACTTTATCCGTAATAAGCTTAACATTGTCTTTCTTAAGCATTTCAAACCAATTATTATCCATTAACATTCTTTTACCGTATGGAGGGTAATCAGGAATAACTTTATTGAGTAGCTCTTTATCATTTCCAATTATTGATTCAATGTGCTTTACCATATTCACTCTAAAACGTTCATTAGTATTGTTTAATGATCTATCTGGAAATTTCCAATTAGGGTCCTTATATAAAGAAGCATGAATACCGTCACAAAAACCCCAAAATAGCTGAAGACGATACCATCTTGAATAAAAAGGTATATTTTCTAATACCCATTTTTTTCCTTTTGATAGCTTTCTATGATAATTAGGGTTAGCTATTATCCAATGAGGTGTTCTTTGAAATATTGTTAAGCTTTTTACTTTTTTTGCCAGTTCTGGAGCAACTTGCATGCCACTAGCTCCTGTTCCTATTAAAGCTATATTTTTATCTTTATAATCAAAATTATCATCCCATGCACCCGTATGAATTATAGGTCCATTAAATTCACCTATACCTTTAATATTAGGAATAGATGGCTTATTCAGTTGCCCTACAGCACTGATAATGATGTTTGAATTTAAAATAGATTTTTTATTGTTGCATACAATAGAAGTATCCCAAGATTTCGTAATTTCATTAAATACTGTACTTTCAACCATTGTATTTAATTGAATATGATCAAAAAGATTATATTTTTTAACACATTTTTTTAAGTAATTTAAAATTGCATCTCTTTTTGAATAAAATTCTTCCCAATGA
>Ga0209630_10004545_pt1 | contig 12121 bp, 12 predicted proteins | sample COG_01_FD_184745 | JGI IMG/M metagenome (GOLD analysis project Ga0209630, IMG submission 184745) | Pelagic Microbial community sample from North Sea - COGITO 998_met_01 (SPAdes) (version 2) | ecosystem: Environmental > Aquatic > Marine > Neritic zone/Coastal water | place: Helgoland, sampling... | reverse complement strand
ATAAATTATTAACTGATTCTCTCAAAAGTTTAATTTCATTAAAATTATTTTTTAATTTTATTATATCAAACATACTTAAAATAAGATTATAATATTATTTATAAAATAATGATTTATATTGAATTAATGGGTGGTCTTGGTAATCAATTATTCCAAATATTTACTGGAATATCATACTCATTAGATAATAAAATTCCATTTAAAATAAATAATTATAAGCCAGATAAAGTATCTCCTCTTGATAATATTAGCAAAAGACCCACATATTGGAATAGTTTTTTAATTAATCTCTCAAAATTTACATATAACATTTCAATTAATTTACCAATATATAGAGAAAAAACTCTTTTTGAATATAGTAAAATACCAGATATTAGACAAGATTTTAAATTATTTGGTTATTATCAAAGTTATAAATATTTTGAAAACAATTATGAAAATATTATAAAATTAATTGGAATAGAAGAGAGAAAACAAATAATAAAAGAAAAATATAGTAATTATTTTATAAATAAAAAACCTATTTCTCTCCACTTTAGAATAGGTGATTATGTTAAAAATTTAGCAATGCACCCTGTATTACCAATAGAATATTATATAAAATCTATTAATTATTTAAAAAATAAAAATAATGAACTAGAAAAAAATAATTATATATTAATATTTGGTGAATTAAACGACAAAGAAAAAATAGAAGAACATATTAAAACTATTAAAAATAAATTTCCTAATTTGGAAATATTAATTTGCGATTATAAAATAGAAGATTATGAGCAAATGTTATTAATGTCTTTATGTGAACATAATATTATAGCAAATAGTAGTTTTAGTTGGTGGGGTGGATATTTTAATAATAGTAATGAAAAAATTATATGTTATCCAAATATATGGAATGGTTCTATAAATGAAATCCGGGATTTATTTCCTATAAATTGGAATATAATAATTATTTAATAATTATGAAATAATTATAATATCTATAATTATGAAATATAATTCAAAATCATTTTTCTCTCATATAAAAACCATCACCCCAACCAAATTGTTTATAAATACGAGCATCAACTAATTTAAATCCAAACTGTGATAAATACGCAGTTAAATCTTCCATTTTATCACAATTTTTATATACTTCCTCCACATTAACCTCAGTATATATATAATCAATATTTTTTAAATATTTTTCCATAGATTTTAATGCATGTAATTCTACTCCCTGTATATCTAAATTTACAAAATTTACATTATTCATATTGATACTATTTTTTTCAATAACACTATCCATTCTTGATGTTTTTAATTTTATTTTATCTACAATTTTTACTTGTGGATGATGTTGTTCATGACTTCCAAATTCTAAAATAGATGAACTTTGTAGATTATTTATATCACCATCACAGTTTGTAATATTAAATTCTACTTCTTTATCATCTTCATCATAAATTACTGCTTGATAAATATTCATAAGTGGATTTTTTAATTTATTTTTTTCAACGAGCTGTGGCAAAGCTTCAATCCAATAAATGTTTGTTGTACTAATATTATTTAAAATATAATCTGTTAATTCTTCACATTTATGTGCGCCAATATGTAAAATACCAGTAATATTTATATTAAATTTATTTATCAATTCATTTAATTTTATAAGCATGTTATAATAATTAATATAAGCCAACTATATTTATATTTAAATTATATCTATTTTAATAATTTAAATCTATTATAAATATAATTATTAAATTCTTTAAAATTATTATGAGTTTTTATATATATACTATCATCATGAATAGCATGATCATATTCTAAATTTAAACGTATATGAAAATTTAAATCAAATTGTTCAAAAAATAATGTATTCATATATATCACATCACAAGCCGAAGAATATTGTATATTACTTATTTCTTTACTTAAATCTAAATTTTTTATAAGATTTTTATTTAAAATATAATTACCAGTATTCATTAATACATCTAAAGAAATATATGTTCCCCGATTTATTATATCATAATCTACTATATCTTTTAAATTTTTATTATTAATTATTTTATCTCCCAAATGTTTATAATTAAATCTAGGTCTTGCAAATGATGGAGAAATAATATCATATTTTGTATTTTCTAAACTTTTTATATATTCACTGGCATTTTTAAAATATTTTAGATCTGCAAAATTATCCGAATCAATTAAAGCTATCCATTCATTTAATGAATATTTACACGCAGATATTTTATTTAAAAAAGGTCCCAATCTATTTTTATTTTTATATAATTTCAATTTATCTTTATTTATAGTAGAATTTAATATCTTATCTACATCATTACCATTTTCATCTGTTATTATTATTTCATTTATTAAAGGATTATCAACATATAACGGTAAATTTTTACTTAAAAAATTATCATATCTATCCATTGTCGGAATACACAATGTGAAATTCATAAGTTTTTAAATATTGATTAAGATATATATTTAAATACTTATTGCAAATAAATATAATGAATTTTATCTTTATTGCTAAAGGTAGATTAGGTAATGCTATATTTAGATATATGGGTTGTGTAGTAATGTGTATTAAATATAGTGGAAACTATTCCAATATAATTAATAATATTAATTATATGTTAAATGATAAAACATTTATAGATTTAATCTCTAATGAAAATTTAAAAATAAAAGATGGAAATTATTTAATGACTGATTATTATCAACACGATACTGTTTATAAAAATTATAAAGATTTAATTATTGACTTTATTAATAAAAATAATCATATAGTAATTACAGACGGAATAAATGCCGGAGACGGAAATAAAGAAGAATTTTATATTAAAAACATAATAAATACACCTGAAAATTTTAATAAAATTTATGATATTGTATTCCATATTAGACTGGGAGATAAAGTCAATTTAAATAATACAATTAATCTTGAAAAAATTTTAAATTTAATAAATAATTTTAAAGATATATCTTATACTAAAATATGTATCTTATGTGATAAATATACAACTGATTATGAAGAAAAATTTATAAATAGCGTAAAAGATTCTTTAAATTCAAAATTTAACACAAATGTTATTTTTGAATCAAATGATATAATAACGGATTTTTATATAATGAGTAATTGTAAAATACTTGTTTGCTCAATGAGTACGTTATCATGGGTTGCTGCATTTTTTTCTAAAACTATTGAAAAATGTTATATGCCAAACCATAATACAAAATTAACCAATGAATTTTGTACATGTTATTATCCAATTGATAATACTGAATTATATGAAATTTAATTAATTTCTCTACGCTAATATTTTTCTTATCAAAATTATTAAACTATTAATATTTACTATCATATTATCATTAAAGTCTTTATTTGCTTCTATAACTCTATATAAATAAATATTTATTTATATAATTATATAAATATATATATATAATTATATAAATATTATGAAAATTTATTATAATAGTATTCCAGGTAGATTAGGTAATGAATTAATAGCTTATATGGTTATTAGAAATAATTATGAAAATTATGAATTTTATGAAATTAAAATTAATGATAAAATATTACCATTAATTTACAAAGAAAATAAAAATACTAAAAATATAATAGAAAACAAAATATGCTCTATACATGGTATACAACAATTACCTAATTTGAATAATAATTATAATAACTTTCAAATAAATTTAACGGGCTGGTTTCAACGATATGAATATATTCAAAATATTGAAATAAAAAATGAAATATATAATGCATTTAATTTTTTACAAAAAATTAAACCTATAAATGAATTTATTATACATATAAGATCTGGTGATCAATGGATTCATAACAAACCAAATAGAGATGCTGTACAACCGGGACAACCTATATTACCAATAAGTTTCTATAAAAATATTTTAAAAAATAATACTTTGCCTGTAAGATTTGTTTGCGAAAATTTAAATGATAAATATATAAAAGAACTACAAAAACAATTTAAATATGCTAGTTTTCAAAGTACTAATGTTTTAAACGATTTTATAACTTTATTAGGTGCAAAAAAACTTGCATTATCTATTAGTACATTTTCTTGGTGTGGATGTTATTTAAATAATTATGCAGAAGAATTTTATTTTCCTTTAGATGGGATGTTTCATCATAATTATGGCAAAGATATACATAATAATAATGAAAGAGAATATACAAATTTTATAATTACAAATGATAATCGTATTAATTATATTAATTTAGTTAATGGAAAAATTAAAAAATGGATGGGAAATGAAAATGATTTTAATTATGTTATAAATAATTAGTATATTATTTGAAATTATATGGTTTATTTTGTATAGGTGTGTGTTTTCTATTACCGAGATATGTATATTCTAAATCATTATTATCTTTATGACATGCAACAATAATTCCATCCCAACAAAAAGTTTCATTATCAAAATCAGCTGATGCAATTATTTTATAATTACATTTCTTTAAAAAAAACAAACAATCATAATGTAATTTATTGCTATGAGTTGATATAAATAAATATTTAATCTTTTCTTCTAACAAAAGATTTTCTATTGAATATAACATGGCTAATTCATTTCCTTGTATATCAGAATGTAATATATCAATGTAATTTATATTATTTTCTTTTACAAATATATTTAAATCTATTAAATTCCCTGGATTTATTACATTTTCAAAATTTCCACCAACATATCCATGTGTAAAATTTAGATTTGCATTATTTAATTTACTATTTTCAATTCCTATATTTAATCCATCTATACTGGGTTCTATACAATAATTAATAGCATTTTTTATTTTTTTATTAAAAGTAATACTATAAAATGACCAATATGAACCTAACTCTACCATAGTTCCACCTTCTTTAATACAATTAATTACTTTTTCAAACATGTATTCTTTACCTGGTTCATGTGAACCATTATTTAAAACTAAAATTTCACTAAAATGATCATAATATCCATTTGGTGTCACTTTTACACCATTGTACATCGTTAGATAACAATCATATATTTTGCCGGCATCATCACATCTATTTAATAATAAATTGGCTGGATCTGACATAATTGTATTAAATCTTCCATAATTTCCTTTATATGTCTCCACTTTTGGATTATTAACACTGTAATCTATAAATAAATTACAAAAATATGGATCATTTAAATTTCTTGAATAGAATTTACTATCATAATTATATATTATATTATCATAATTTAAACAACTTGTAGTTATAATATTTGAATTATAACTATTAATATTATCTTTTTTAAGACTATTAATTAATTCTATATCAATATAATCTGGATGTACATACCAATCTTCATATGGATTATTTTGATTAGCAATATCAGAAAATACCATTATATAACCATTATTTTTAAATATATTTCTTGATTTTTCTCTAGTATTATTAAAATTACCAGTATATATATCATGTTCAAATGTTATAACTCGAAATTTATAATTAGAAAAAACATTATTATCAAAATATTCTAATACTGAAAGTGTACTATTATTATTTACTTCTAAGTCTATCTGTAAATAATCAATTATATTTGGAAAAATATTTTCTTTTAATAAATTTACATAATCTACTTGGGTAGCATCATTAATAACATGAATGCTATTTGGTCTATATTTTTTATATAATGATAAGAAATCTTTATTATATTCTACCATAATTCCTTTCCAATTTAATTCATTTTCCATTTTCCACGTATTATTTATATTAATAGGATGATTCGAACCAATTTCAATAAAATATCCATCTCTTTTTGTCTTTAAAACATATAATATAAATTTATCTTGTTGAGATTCACTAAAAAACATTATATTATTATATAAATAATAATATTTAAATAATAATTTTAATAACAATTTAAAAATATATAAATCTATTTTCATTATTTCCATTTGTATCTGGTTTTTCTGTTTCTATTAATAACTCTTTTTCAATAAATTTATATATTGGAATAAAATCCCAAATTAAAAATCCATAATTTATAAATGGATTTAATAATTTATTAGTATATAGATTCCGTATTGTTTCATCACATTCACTGAAAGCATAATTACTTATTAAAAAATTTGTATGTGTTTTTATTTCCGGAAATTTATTACCATCAAAATTAGAAATATTAAATGTATTAATATCTATGTCGTGGTATTTTAAATATTCTTTTTGAAGAATCATTACATAATCCAAATCAAAAATTGTAAATGTATTAATATTAATATTAAATATATCTTTTAATTTACATATAAATAAAATTAATCCACCATATCCTCCACCAATTTCTATTAAATTTATATTATTAAGTTCTTTAGAGTTTATATAATTTAATATTACCAAAGCATGATATAAATATCTTAAATTAGTTGGAGAACAAACTATAAAATCAAAATCTTTTTTAAAAGGATTACCTAATTTATCATTATCTTTAATAATATCTAAAATATATTCTTTATTATTATTAAATATTTCACCAAATTCCTTTAATATAAGATTATAATAATTAATACCGTCATTATATGAAACATGCTCCAAAATTTCTTGATATTTATTATTAGACTTAAAATTCCAGTGTGTTTTTTCAATAGTTAATTGTGATTTTATAACATTTATATAATTATTAAAATTTACTACCATATAAATATATATAAATATATATATATATTTATATTTATATATATTTATATATATAAATATATTTATTTGATAATATAATTGAAAATACTACCATACTCTTTTTTAACTTCATTTATTAATTGTAATTCATCTTTTATAGTAACTTTTTTACCATAATCTACAATTTGTTTTGCTATCTTTAATTTTGCACTTTCTTCTATTATTGGAATTTTACTATTTTCTTTATAACATATATTTTCAAATAAATATTCTTCTCTATTTTCAAATAATAATTGATTTACATGAAAATTAATATGTTCTTCATTATATTTTGTTGTTGCTTTAAGTAATTCACTATTTATATTATTTTGATCCATAAATAATTGTAATGCTTTTGTATCTCTTGGAAAACATGGCCCACCAAATGAATAACCCGGACGAAAATATTTATTACCAATTCTTGTATCTGACCCAATACAATCTAAAATTATTTCTTTGTTTGCATTTATATTATCACAAACATCTGAAATCATATTAACAAATGACAATTTTGTTGTTATATAACCATTTATAGATATTTTTGTAATTTCTGCTTCCAATGGAGGTATTATACAATATTTTGGGTTATTTTCTACAATATTATTATATATTTCTTTTAATCTTTCACCAAGAGATACATCATTTGTTCCAATTAAAACAATATCTGGTCTTAAAAATCCATCAATTATTTCTCCCTGTGCTACAAATTCTGGATTATAATTAAGACTACAATTTGTACAATCATTTAATAGTGATACACCAATTTGATTAATATATTTTGGCATTATTGTACAACCAATAATAATATGTTTATTTTTTATCTTATTATCATTAAATTTTAATAATAAATTCGATAATATAGTATGATCATAAAATCTATCTGAACCACAATTTGGTGTTGGTACCATAATAAATATTAAGTCTGAATGTAATAAACCTTTATTAAAATCTGTAGTTGCTAAAAAATTTAAACTATCTTTTAAATACATTTCATAGTATGGTTCTTTTGTTTTAAAAGTTTTATTATTCAATTCATTTATATATGAAGTATTTAAATCAATACCTAATACATTATATCCATTTTTTTCCAATAATAATGCTAAACCTAAACCTAATTTTCCTATACCATAAATAGTAATATTATTACTATTCATAAATATAATTTTATTATAAAAATATATTTAAATATAAATTATTATAAATTATTATAAATTATTATAAATATGTTAAATAATCCTTTATTTTATTGTAAAAATAAAGATACTTACCCACCTTTTAAATATGGCTTATATAAAGAAGAATATTTTCTAACAAAATATTTAGAAAATAAACCAAATACTAAAAGAAAATATATTCCCGTATTGTGGACTAATTTTCAAATAGAAGGATGGTTTCAATCACAAAAAAATAGTATGCAAAATTTATTAGATGAATGGTTAAAAGAAAATCCATGTGAAGATGGATATTTTACAGTTGTTCAACATGATGACGCATGTTTATTAAAATTACCAGAAAATACAATTGTATATGGAAGTTGTTCTGGTTCCATACCCATACCACTTATTTACCAAGATTTAAATAATACTCTTGAAAATATGCAAAAAAAAAAATTTAATGAAAAAAAAATTTTATGTAGTTTTGTAGGTAATATAACTTCAAATAATGTAGAACCAAATGTAAGAAAATTAATGTTTGATATTTTATTAAATTCAAATAATTTTAATCTCATCAATAGTGGAGGATGGAATCCAATAGTCAATAAACAAAATCAAGATATATTTATTGAAACTACAATTAATTCTAAATTTGCATTAGCACCAAGAGGATATGGAAGAAGTTCATTTAGATTTTTTGAAATTTTTAAATTAGGAACTATACCAATATATTTATGGAATGATTTAGATTGGTTGCCTTTTAAAGATGAAATTGATTATAGTAAATTATGTATTAATATACATTATTCGCAAATAAAGAATTTAGAAAATATATTATTAAATATTACTGAAAATGATTATAACAATATGTTAAATTATTACAATAGCATAAAACATTTATTTACAGTTGAAGGTTTATATGATAAAATTATAAAATTAGAAACTTAATTTATTATTCGTTTAATCATGCAATAGTCACTATCTTTACATCCTTGTCTTTTACAAAAATCATACAAAAATCCTTTACTATCTTTGACTGGAATTTGTTTCCACAACTTTCTATCACAATTAAAATGTAAATTTAATATGCCCTGATCCATTCTTATAGCTACTGGATATTTATCATTTAAATCAAATAACACATTCACAGTATCATCTTCTATTATATTAGTATCATATATAAACATTGTACTTTGAAAATAATCTTCTTCAAAATTTTTACTATAATTATTAATAAAATCATTTTTATCATCTAAATTATCAAAAACGTCTATATCAAATTGTCTAGACAAAACCCATTTATTAATATATGGATAAACGTCAGAATGAGCATATATACAATTTAATGGTTCACAAGATTTTTTAAATCTATCTAAATGGTCATTTATAATACAACCAGCATCTAAATAAAAAATAATATCCCAGTTTTTAAAATATGTATCAAAAACTAAAAATTTATTATACATAAACTCTCTTTGCAAGATATAATTTCTTTCCGGATGTCTATATTGTTTATTCCATAAATCCATTTGTTTTTTAAATGATCTATTAGGGACTTTTTTAAGAATAATATTATTATTTGCAATATTATTTAATTGAATATTATTATATAAATTTTCTGATACTAATAAAACTATATCATCTTTCCAATTTCCTATTTCTCTAATTTCTTTTATACTTTGTAGACACTTATTAATATAAGGTTCATTTGAAACTAATACAATTGCCCATTTTTTCATAATAATATATTATATATTATTTATTATTTATTATTTATTATTTATTATTTATTATTTATTAGTTTAAACAATATTTAAATATTATTTTTAATTATTTAATTAATGACAATTCCAAAAATTATTCACCAAATTTGGATTGGTCCTAACCCGTGTCCCATTAATATGATGAATACTTGGAAAGAAAAACACCCTGATTTTGAATACATTCTATGGAATGAAGAAGAATTAAGAAAGAGAAATATGGAATTTAAATGTCAAAAAAGAATAAATGAAATAGAAGAATGGTGTGGAAAAGCAGATATTATGAGACTAGAAATTTTATGTAAATATGGAGGAATTTATATTGATGCTGATTCAATATGTATTGAACCTATAAATAATCTATTAATAAATTATAAAGCATTCGCTACATATGAAAATGAAGCAACAAGAAAAGGATTAGTTGCAAATGGAAATATGGCATTTCCCAAAGAACATCAATTATGTAAAGACATGATTAATCATATTTATAATAATAAAGTTTCAAATAAAGATACTGGAAAACGCGCATGGATGAATACGGGTCCATTATTACTTACTAATTTTTTAAATAATAAAACATATGAAGATTTTACAATATTACCGAGTTATTATTTTTTACCACAACATCCTTCTGGAACTAATTATAATGGACATGGTAAAGTGTATGCTTATCAAGAATGGGGATCAACTAAAATGAATTACAACATTATGAACAATATTAAACTAGACACTATATATAAAGAGCCAGATTTTTATATTTCAATTTTAATAAGTAGTTATAATACCAATCATAAATTTATTGTAGAATGTCTTGACTCTATTTTGTATCAACAAGGATTATTTGGAATGGAAATTGTATGGATAAACGATGGTTCGGACGAATTAAATACTAAATTATTAGAAAAAACATTAGAATCATTTGAAAAAAAAATGAGATTTACAAAAATTATTTATAAAAAATTTGAAAAAAATATAGGAATAGGTCCTGCTCTACATGAAGGCATTAAATTATGCAATAATGAAATTATTATGAAAGTAGATTCTGATGACATTATGAAACATGATAGATTTGCAAAACAAATTAATTTTATGAATTCAAATAAAGATTGTGTATTATGTGGTTCTAATTTAACAATGTTTAAAAATCAAGATAATAATATGATAAATCACGGAGATACTAACCATAAAGAATTATTAACATGGGAAGAATATAAATTAATAAAGTCACATTGGTTTACCAGTCACCCTACATTATGCTATAGAAAATCTGCTATATTAGAAGTCGGTAATTATAATAAAGAAAAAAAATTTGAATGGTATGCATGTGATGATTTTGAACTACAATTAAAAATATTAAAAAAATTTGGTAAAATATATAACATAAAAGAATCTTTAATATATTATAGATTACATAATAATCAAATAACAGCAAATGGTAATTCGTCACAACGACCAGAAATTGTAAAATTTAGAAATGAATTTATTGAAAAAATGATTAATGAATAATTTTAAAACTATTATAAATTAAAATTTTTAAATATTAATTTATATTATAATGACTAGTGAAAAAAATGAAAAAAATAATAATAATGAAAATAATAATAATAATATAATTAATACAAGTAGTGATGATATTAATGAAATAAATTATCGTATTGAATGGTCTTCACAGCTTGAACAAATTTTAGTTGAATGGGCAGATAAAGCCATTTGTTATAGATGGCTTCATTCTGCTTCACATATCAATTATTCATTTAAAAATAGATGGTTCACTATACCTGTCATTATTATGAGTACGTTGACAGGAACAGCTAATTTTGCACAAGAAAGAGTCCCAAAAGAATACCAATCATATTTTTCAATTGGTGTAGGATCAATCAATATTTTAGCAGGAATTATTACCACCATACAACAATTCTTAAAAATAACAGAATTAAATGAAGCACACAGAGTTTCGTCTATTAGTTGGGATAAATTTTATAGAAATATTAAATTAGAAATTGGTAAAGCAAGAAATGAAAGAATGCCCGCTTTTCAAATGCTTAAAATTTCCAAAGAAGAATTTGATAGATTAATGGAAACTAGTCCGTCTATTGATAAAAAAATTATTAAAAAATTTAATGAAACATTTTCAGGCGGACCAATTAGAAAAGGTAAACCATTAAATACTAAACAAATAACATTTAATAATTTAATAAAACCAGAAATATGTGATGTTTTAGAAAGCACACAAAATTATGTATATAAAGAAACAGAAGAAGATATTGCAAAGAAAAAAACTGTTAAATTTGTTGAATATATAAAACAAAATAGCGAATTTAAAAGAAAATCATTAGTTGTAAATAATTTTGTAAACAAATTCAATAATGAATATAAAAGACAACCAACAACAGACGAAATATATGATAATCTTAAAAATAATGTTTCAAATGATATGATTAAAACAATTATAGAAGGAAGTGATTCTAATGTATAATTATTTCTTATTTTATTTCTTATTTTATTTCTTATTTTTTAAAAATAT
>Ga0209630_10004535_pt1 | contig 12142 bp, 2 predicted proteins | sample COG_01_FD_184745 | JGI IMG/M metagenome (GOLD analysis project Ga0209630, IMG submission 184745) | Pelagic Microbial community sample from North Sea - COGITO 998_met_01 (SPAdes) (version 2) | ecosystem: Environmental > Aquatic > Marine > Neritic zone/Coastal water | place: Helgoland, sampling... | reverse complement strand
TTTTAACGGTCCCGAAAATACAATTCGAGAAGGGGGTCCGGTATATGTAGCTTACGGAAGATTACTTGTTGGTAGTCATGTTATACAAAGTGCTGTAGATACTCTAGATATAGATGCAGAAGTACAGCCTAAAGACGAATGGGGTAACCCCACTGATGGGCTAAAATATTCTTTTAACCCAAGTATACCTATAAATACAACAAATTGGAACGGAGGAGAGTAATAAAAAATGGGATCTAAGAAAAAACCTAAAAAAGCACGTAATCCAGTAATAGATGTTGCTGCAGTAAGAGTAGACTCAAATTCAGACGGAGTACCAGAGTACGTAACGTCTCGCTCTTACGCTGAAATTGTAGATTTAATTTCAGAAGGGCCTATCGAAGGAATAACTAGCGGTAACTATAGTTATACTAGAAACGACAATGTAACAGGTTATCAAAAAGTAGAATTCACTCATTATACAGCAACAGGCGTAGACCCTAGTAGCGCAACTCAGTCAAAAGAGCTTGGATTTTTAAGGTCAGTTTATTGGAATGAAGTACCTGTTGTGGATAGAAGTGGATTTTATAACTTTTCTTCAGTCAACTTAAATTATGTAAAAGGTAACCCTTCTGGAGATATACCTGAAGCAAATGAAAACCTTCCTACTTTCGGCGCTGTAGGTTCCAACAGAATAATGGACCTCTCCATCAACAGAACGATAGGAGAAAGACTTTATGGACCTGAAATTAAAGGGGCAGACGATTCACCTACTAACACCAAATACGCAACATCAAAATCTCCAATAGATAAATACGCGAAGACTTATAGTATACTTAATAAAGAATGTAATGAAATTATAGTTCGTGTAAAAGTACCATCACTACAAGAAAATTTACAATTCGGCGAAAAAACTTATAAAAAACGACAAGCAGCGACAGGTTATGGAGACACAAAAGCTCGCATTATAGAATATAGTATTTTTTATCAACCTATGTTCAATGATAGGTTCGGGTCAAATAAAACGACAAGTGATACATTCTCCCAATTCTCCACTGAATCTTGGGAGCTTGCTAAAAATGAAATAATAGAAGGTAAGATAGAAGAAGGGTATATTAGATCCACTACTATTGATCTTTCAGACAAAGGATTTCAAGATAAAGATAACTTCGAAGGATGGAGGATTAGGATCGTAAGAACGACCCCGGAATCTATTACTTCCTTTTTAAGAAACCAATCTTTTGTAGATTCTATTGTTGAAGTTTATGGAACAAAATTAAGATACCCTTACTCATCCATGGTCTATTCTTTATTTGATGCAAGATCTTTTCAAAGAATACCTTCCAGAGCATATGATGCGAGATTACTAAAAGTAAAAGTCCCCAATAACTATAACCCATTATTAAAAAGTTATGGAGACAGTTCTGAGTCCATGGCAACTAAAGTTCAGGGGATAGCAGTAGGAGCAGCTACAAACTCAACCACAAGCACTAACGGCGCTACTTGGACAAGGGTCAGTGAAGACGCTACTGTAGAATGGGACGGTAATTTTGCTGAAGATTTGATTTGGACAGATAATCCCGCTTGGTGTTTTTATGATTTGATTACTAACCCTAGGTATGGGTTAGGAGAATTTGTAGATGCATCTCAAATAGATAAATGGGCACTCTATGATGTAGCAAAGTACTGTGATGAACTTGTAGATGACACTTATGGAGGGTTTGAACCGCGCTTTACAATTAACTATATAATTACATCCCGAGAAGAAGCTTTTAAAGTTCTTAATGATTTATCTTCTATTTTTAGAGGTATAGCGTACTACAGTAATGGTAGTATTTTTTCATCTCAAGACAAACTCAAATCTGCTATTTACAGTTTTAATAATTCAAATGTCCTCGATGGTAATTTTACCTATTCTAGCTCGGCAAAGAAAGCCCGTCATACTGTAGCTATTGTAAGATACAACGATAAAAGAAATAGCTACCAACCTGCCGTGGAATACATGGAGGATGAAGAGTATGTAAAAAGGTATGGGATTAGAGAATTGGAAACGACAGCTCTTGGGTGTACCAGTAGAGGACAAGCAAGGAGATTTGCAAAATGGATTTTAGCCAGTGAGTCTGAAGAAACAGAAACATCTAGTTTTAGTGTTGGCATGGATGGGGCTTATTTGAGACCCGGTGATGTAATTAGTATTTATGATAACTATAGAAATCCATTAAAATATAGCGGCAGGACTAATGCTGTAGTAAAAGGCGGGACAGATGTTACGTTTGTTAATAGGCTAACTGAAGCTGCATTAACAGCTAGTCAAAGAGGTTATGTTAATAGTATTATCATAGATCAAGCTCTTAACTTCAAACAGAACAAAAAATATAAATTCTCATTACTAACCCCTACATACGATTACAATCAGGAAGATGTAAGCAGTAGCGTTGACATAGATGAGGGCGTTAGAAGAACTCAGATTCAAAATCTCGCTTTTAACGGATCTGATGTAATAAACATCACAGGAGAACCGGGAGCTTTTAGGTCAGATTTAAATTATGAAGGGTCTGGAGTTTGTACCAAAATTTACTTTAATAGCGGAATGAGAGTCGAAGATACCGCTGGAGCAACCAAGGGAAATGTGGGGTCTCCTTACACTGGCAATCAGCTCAATTTTCAAGATTATGTTATTACGGGATACTCAAAATACATGGCAAGTGTCGGAATGGGATCTGCCGTACCGTATTCTGGTAACTATTACTCAGGACAAAATCTTATTTGGAGCGTGGAACCTTTATTCGACAATGACCCTGAATTTATAAATAATAATGAATCTGCATATAGAATTATAAATATTGCCGAAGATGAAGACTCTACTTACTCTATCTCAGCTTTAGCTTACTCTACCGGAAAATATGAATCAGTAGATTCGGTAGGATCTTCATATACAAAAGATAACGTACTTGATCTATTCTTCCCGGTGAAAAATAACGCTGCAAACTCTTCCAATAGAGACGAATGGATTAATAGTTATCCTGATCAAACGCCCCCAACACCTGAAAACAGTGCAGGTAAAAGAAATTCAGATATACTAGATGTCATATTAGATACCCCAAGTATTCCGGGTACATACCCAGACAAAGGGCAAAATTTAGTCACTTTAAAATCTGAATTTTCTGTAGCTGGATTTAAAAATAATCTAAATATAGCTAATAACGGTAAGAGTGTTGATATAAATTATGGAGAGAGTAATAATATAAATAATATTAGTTATTCTTTTATCATAAGGACTACGGCACCAAGTCCTGTAATGACTTACACATGGGATGGTTCAACTAAAGATTCTGAGATAAGCAACCCAGATGCAAATGTTACATATATAGTAGATAAAGTATTTTACGACAATGTAAAACAAGACGAAGTAAAATTAATAACCCCTGAAGATACTAAATTTTTTAATAATATAGAAGGTCAGCAAAAATCAAAAATTCTAATTGAGAATTTAATAAGTGAAAATGGCGACTATTATGTTATAGTATACCCAATTTCGAATGTTGGAGTGATAGGTCATGGTCTTTTTAGAAAAATAACAGTTAGTACTGATAAATTTACAGCCCCGGTTCAGACTTTTTCAATTAGTAATTTAACTACTCGAGGTTCTGATGGTTTTCCTATTCAGTCTACTGCAAGTGATGTAAGAGGTTACTCGTTAGATAATACCAATCCTACGTTTGAGTGGCAGGTAAGCTCTCAAAAAGGTATTTTTAACATGAGCGAAGAAGAGCAGGCCGGAAATATAGGAAATGATGGCAACTTAGGCTTCGGAAGATACGAACTAAATTTTGATGTCGTTCAAAATATAGATTATCGAGTCACGATTAGAAGACCTTCTAATGTTGAAGGTCTTGGTGTGACAAGTACTTCGGCGAATGTTCCTGATGGTCATATATATTTTGAGTTTACAGGATATACGTCGCCTTCAACTAAACCTACTTTTCTTTTCGGCGAAGAGATTAACAATCCGGATTTAATTGATGATTTAAAGAGCGCGAGTTATACGAGCACTAATCTAAACGCTAGAGGATTCAGCAAATATGAAGGTACTAGCCAATCATCTACCTTTTATAAAGCCACACCTAGTGGAATGGTGATAAGGGAGTCTGAAGAATTACCTTTAAGACAGTTTGACATAGTTATAGAAACACAAGACGAGCAAGGGGAAACGAGTGCTGGAAATCAAGTTTATTACAACACTGTACCAATCCTAAATACCGATGGAACTATAAAAAGCCCTCCATCAGAAGAATCTTGGAATCCAGATGGCTTCAATTCAACTTATGATATTCTAGGCGTAAAAATAGATTCTCCTAGTGGTATATTTTTCTCTCAGTCTAGTAGTGAGAAAGGACAAGATAATGAATACTTTACGATGGATGAGGTAGCTAAACTCAATTACCCTTACAAGGCTTCGATGAAGTTACTTACTGAAGGGACTATAGATGTTACTTTTGAAGCTGTAGAAGCACTAGATGGTCAGCGAACTTTAACAGATCAAGAGTTGGATCGATTTTTTAATGATGTAGAGGGTGTTGTATATTACTATACCACTGGAGACAACAGTAGAAACGATAACGATCAGTATTTAAATCCTGCTCCAGAATTTAAGCTAAGTATTAATACTCAGGACAAGCATGGAGCGTATAACATTAAATCAAATCAAAATATAAACAACAATAGAAGTAGTAGTGTTGATGCGGTAGATGGTAACGGTTTTGCTTTTGACAAAGTCGTTCTTTTAGATGCAGGATATGCAAATCATCAAAAATTTATGCCAGACGGTACCGCGAAAGATCCTTATGTAAAACCTAGGGTTCACAGAGGTTATCATGTATTCAGCGCTAATGAAGGTATAGATGGATTTAAAATTCCATTTTCGATGATTAATAATCCTGAAGTTACTAATATAAATATAGCCATTGCACTTTTTGATAGTTTATCTTTACGTAGAGCTTTTATTACAGATGAAAATGATAGTCCTAAGTATGATGTCTCTACAACAAATCAAGAGTCTCCAAGAATATTCAGCGATCATACGTTGAACTTCTCCACCTTACCTAATAGAGAGGTAGAGTATAATTTCTCAAACCCATTTAGGACTATAGATGGTACAGATGGTACACCGTTTTTAGAGCCTTTAGGAACCTCTTTTAGGTTGAGAGAGTTTAGTGCTGTCTCAGCGGCCTTTAAATCAATGACATTTGCTTGTTGGGCAGAGTTAGTGGTCGCTCATAATAAAGAGCAAGCTCAAACAGCTCTAGACATAACAAATCGCACTACTGGTGACCAGCCAGACGACATAGGTATGAGCGTATTCCGTGCTAGCGGAAGCAGGTATAAATCATTGATAATTAACACTTCCGAAACTAATGATAAAAATCTTTGCAAATCTATAGTTAAAGGTGATTTGGTAGATATAAATAACATTCAAGTATGGGTTGGTAATACACAGACTGCAGGGGGCTGGAGAGAGAGAAACTTTTATATTCAAATTAAGTTTAATAGACCTTTAAACAAAAATAAGTATACAGTTTTTGTAGACACAGGTTCCCCCGGTGGTATTGCAGGGGGTAGAGACGGAACAGCAGTTATAAATTCTGACAATATTGTCAAATATAATGACGCAGCTTTCCTTGTATTTAAACAAGACCCCATATTTAAGTCATACGAGGAATGGAGGCATATAGTAAATGCCGGAGGTATAAAATTTAAATTTGGTATTCTTGTTGATTTAGAGTAAAATTAATATATGAAGCCCGAAGTTTTCGAAGCGTCAATAAAAAAAGACACAAATAGACTATATCTTAGCAGCGAAAGAAAAGTCGTTTGTAAAAACGGAGCTTTTTTAAGTATAGGCGATAATGAAATATATTACCAAGCGGAAAATTTTGAATCTATCAATATCAAAAGAAAATTTGAAGGTTCAGGAAAATCATTAAAAGTAAAAGGAGATTTTAGTTTTCGTCTTACTGCTGGGGATAAATTAGATATTGATTTTGAAGAATATGAAGCTATTGAAGTCTCAAACATAAAACAAGAGAATAAATTTAAATACAGCTACGGAGATAAAATATATGCTCAGGGAGGAACGGCTTCAAGCAGCAGCAAAAACTTAACTGGCGAATATACTGAATTCACTGTAAAAAAAGTAGACCCTAAAGGTAGGATTTTGGAAATGTCCATTTCTGCTCCCGGTAAATATATTGAGCCGCCCTCCAATCCAGTTCAGATCATGAATGAAGAAGGGCACTTCATAACTGCAGATATTGAATTTGATCAATCAGAAACTCAATCCGTCCTTGAAAGAAGTATAATGAGCGTTCAGATTGTAGATGGATATACTGAGATAGAACTACTTTATTCGCTGCCTAATAGAGTTAGAAATGGAAATATCTATTTATCAAAACAGGTAATCATTTTAAATAAAGACTATAATCATTCCTCTGCGGAAAATGTAATGTGTGAAATGACTTTTGATTTTTCTCCTATTGCTAAAATACCTATACTACCTCATGATTCCATCAACCCTCATGCGATGTACAACGAGGGTATTAAAATGATAGAACTTAAATTTATCGAGCTCGAAAAAAGAATATCTAATCTAGAGAATAGAAATTATTAACTCTGGGAATGTAACAAACCTCCCGGTCTTTGCTGTTTTATAAGTTCATCAATGACAACACTTTGAAGAGCTTTTCCTAGATCTGCATTGTTCTCCACATCTTCACTTTCTCCTCTCGCTGACTCTGAACCATTCTGGGAATCTGCAGTGGCACTAGCTTCTGCTTTTCCACTTTTATCAATGTTAACATTAATCTTAACATTATTGGTCATGTTACCACTCATGACTGATCCTGAACCGCCGGTAGCTACCCCGCCAGTTTGGTTACCAACTAAACCGCCAGAAGCGTAACGAGGAACATTTCCGCGATTAAGTTCTGTCATGAAATCTACACCGTGAGTACGGACTGCTTGAGGGCTCATGACATATTCGCCGCCCATAACTTTAGCTAAACCTCCATTAGCGTTATTACCTCCCACCAAAGATTCATAAGCGCTCCGAGAGTTGTCAAAACCACCACCAGCGCCGACTCCTCCTACTAATTTTTCGTATGCGTCTTTAGAATTGTCAAACCCCTCTGGACTAACGCCTGATGCTGCTCCCCCAGCAGTACCAGCTCCACCTCCAAAAAGTTTAGCTCCACCAATCAACATGGCGGCATTCATGTAAGCTCCAATTAGTCGAGATTTTTTCTGATCTTTAACAGCTTGCGTTTGAGCTCTTCTACTTGCTTTTTCTCCAGCTATATAGTTTTGATAATTAGCAATTCTCTGCTCCTTATCAAACATTCTTGATGTCTGAGGATCGCCTTCATCAAGTCTTCCCATTAGTGATAAAGCGCTACTTACTTCAAATCTTCCTTCAGTAGGTCTTGCTCTTTCACTTACTAATCTTCCAGTCTCTGGGTCTCTTCTATAATATACAAAACCTTTAGATAATGAAACGTTAGCTGAAGTTCCACCGCCTGAAGCTCTATCAATCTGACCACCATCAGGATCTGCTCCACCTAGATAACCTAGACTACCTCTTCCCATTCCATAGTTTCTGGAAGGTAAAGGTTTATCAGGACGATCTTGCATCGCTGCGCCGAGTATCCCAGTTGCTGCGCCACTTACTCCTGCTACAAGACCCATGGTACCCATACTAGGCCCTGTAGAGCCGCCATTTGCATAGCCATTTATTGCATTTAGTTTGCCTATTCCGATTCTGTTGACAGCAGATTTTTTAATAACAAATTCTCCGCCTTGCATTTTAGTCAATACGTCATCTTTGTAGCCAGATCCACCTGTTACTAATCCTCCAGCAGCATAACCGGGAACATATCCACCTTTAGCAAAATTTCCCGGAGAATTATTTCCAAACATTTTTGAAAACATCATGTTCGTAAATATTTGGGTGGACATTTGGTTTATCGAGCTCAGAATACTTTGAGCCATGTTAGCTAAAGCTCCTTGTACGGTTGTAGCGCCGCTTGATATGGATTGAAAAGCATCGGCAAAAGATGATTTCATTGTGCCTGCTACATCTTTAACACCATCTCTAAAATCACCAAAAGCGTCTACGTCACTATAAGACATTTCATTTTTAAATGTTTGACCCATAACACCGCCAAAATTAACTGATCTTACTCCACCCGCAGCTATTTGAGCGTTTACACTAGCTTCATAAGCGCTACCGACTCCTCGTGCTCCTAACTGACCTGAAGCGGCTAATCTTTTTGCTTCTTGAAACTCTGCTGACGCAACATCAGCTTGTATTTCGCGCAGTTCTTGACGCCGAACTGTATTGATTGTGCGTTGTAATTTTAGTAATTCTAATTGTACTTGATAGTTTTTCTCTGCTAGAGCTTTTGCATTGATTTCTGTCTCTGAAGATGCATCTGTAGCTTTCTGATGTTTTTCGTAAGCTTTAGTTAGGGTCTCTAGTATTGGCGGTAAATTTTCTGAAGCTAAAAAAGTTTTAAGACCCTCTTCAGTACTAGATTGAAAGACTCTATCGGACAAATCCAACCCTTTAACGGAAGCTAACTGCTCTAATAAATCATCTGTCACAGATTTTCCATCTACTCCAGTGCTTATGCTTTCCCTAGCTTGAGTAAAAATATCCAAAGCTCGTTTAGCTTCAGGAGCTCCCAACGTTTGGCCTTCAATAAATTTTACTACATCAAGATCTTTTAACCCGGATTTAATATCTATCTCTAAAGTTTTCGCAGCTGCCTCCGTAGCATCTTCACTAATTTTTGCTGCTCTTTCGACAGCTATATCTCTACTAACTCCAACTGCGCCGGCTTGCGTCATCGTAGCTCCAGCTCTTCCAGTTCTTAAATTACCCTCTATCCCAAGTATTGCGAGTTCTTGAGCTGAAGATCTTTTAAATGTATCTAATTGTCTTTGAAGTTGAAACACGCTATCTCTGTACTCTGCTTGAGCCTTCATGGCTTCATAGATCACATTTGTGTATTCGGACTGAGCTAGGCTTTCTTTACCTTTTTGGTCATTTATTTGTTTTTGACGCTTCGCTTCTTCTTCTTGAACTTTTGATAATATTTCTCCATTCGTATAGAGAGTTATAATTCTATTATTAAACTCAGTTAAAGCTGCGTTTCTTTTTTCAAGCCCCCCTTCCTCTTTAACTATTTCTTGTAGCCCCTTTTCTACAGGGTTCCTAAATTCTTTATAAGCTTTTTCTGACATACCCATAGCAGCCGCTGCTGAAGCTGTACTAGTTCCCAAATTAGCAGATTGTGCAGCGTAAGGAATATTCCCCCTTTTTACTACATCTCTTATAACTCCCTCTGGAGAATATTTGGTGCCCTCTAATTTAGATATAAGTTCATCAGCTGCAGTTTTTCCAGCTCCCGATTCCAAACCTAAAACTGTTTTCAGATTCCCTTCACCTCCGTAATATATATCGTCTATCCCACCGCCTCCGACTGACTGCTGGCGCACCATGCCTTTAAAATTCGAAATGTTTGCAACATTTTGAAAAGCTTGGACTTTTTCTCCCTGTTCTGTAAAAGCGGAACTAACCTGACCAAAATTACCTTTATCAGCCTTTAGTAAATCTTTATACTCTTTAGATCCTATCATGCTTGGAAAAGCCTTGGACAAATCCCCAATTACCTGTTCTTTACGGGTTACAAACTCAGCCGCTGATAAACTTTCAGCGACTTCACCAAAAGCCACAGCAGATTCTTTAGCTGTATTGTTAGCTTCTTTCTGAGCTGCAATTTGTTCTTTTAATTTTTCCGAAGCGTCTTCACTGGTAGAACTTAAAGCAGTAACTACTTCAGATAAGATACCAACCCCACCCATGGCGAGCACCCCCGGAAGACCTCCTCCTATCCCTGTTAATGCTGATCCTGCTACACGACCTACTGGATTATCGAATGTCCCCATTAGCGTGGTTCCTGCTCCCATACCAGCAAAACCAAGTCCCATACCGCCACCTTGAAGTTTTTCATTGACACTACCGTATATCCCCCTTGCCCTGTTACCAATTCCACCTCCTTTTGTTGCTGGTTTAGAAAATTTACTTGCCGAATTAATTACCCTTCCAAAAGCATCTCTTAAGACTGGGTTAAAATTAGGCACAAATCCTTCTGCCGCTCCATGACTTTTAGGATTAATCCCCATCGACCTAGATCTACTAATCCCCTGATTTAAACCTCTTGGTTCATCTATTGTATTATAAACACCTAAACCAGAAGGGTTTCCAGAAGAACGTAAAGCAGGACTAGATCCTACTCTAATTTTTGAAGCTGGGACTCCTGCCTGTCTTTCTCTGGAAATGGAAGAGCTCAAAGGGCTAAAGTTAGGAACATAACCAAGAGCTTTTAGTTTTCTACCTCCCATTTGACTAGATATTGCTGCCATACCCATATCTCGTGTTACAGGATCATTGAAATATTTTTTTGGCATTTCTCCAGAACCAGCAGACGAAAGTCTTCTTTTCGCATCTATACGAAGAATTGGCTCACCAAATATTTTTGACATCGCAACAGAAGGTTTAGCGCCTGCCTCGAAATCGAAAGCTGCACCGGGAATTGCTACTGCAGCTTTCATAGCCATCCTCATAGATTCTTCAAACACCTCTCCTTGTAAGGATTTACTAAGATGCCCCATCCTTCCCGGATTGCCCTCTATACCGAGTTGGGACATTATATTTTTTGACAGAGTACCTATTCCTGACTTCAGGTTAGTGCTTAAAGTTGATTCAAAATGCTTTTCAGCTCTGTCCTCGCTACTACCTGAAAGAAAACTTCTTACCCTTACTCCTTTTAAATTAATCTTAGCGTTTTCTTTTGTTAAAATTTTTCCTAAAGGTGTTTTAGATAGACCTGATAATGAACTTGCATTTGCGGAAAAATCTTTTTTCTGATCCATCCCAGATGCGCCAAAACCTAACAGAACCCCAATATTACTGGCGGGAATATCGTATCTTTTATTTAAACGACTCCCTGCTCTAGATTTTCTAATAGTCCCAGCTCTAAGTAGATCTTTACTGAGACGAGGGGCAAAATTAGGGATAAATCCTTCAGCAGCATAAGGGTTAAATCCATGTGCAGCGCCGAAAGCTGACTTATATCCTGCTCCAGCGGGACTATTTTTTGGAGGCATGATTGCCTTTTGACTCATGCCGGGAAATTGTTTAACAGTTTCCGCAGAGTTGTACATCATGGTGCCAGCACCGGGCTGACTCATCGTTTTGATTGCTCCAGCAGTATATCCTCCCGCCGCTGCCGCCGCTCTTTCTCCATTAGCATCAGCAAAATTCGGTACAAACCCAGAGGCTCTACCCATACCCCTACTAAAAGCTCTACCGCTAGAACCAACACGAGTTCCCCTTTGGTACAAGGAACCTGCTACAGCTCCTCCATACCCTTTTAGCGCGGCTCTTTCAGCTTGCTGCTGCTTTATTGTAGCAAGTATTTGTCTTTCAACATCGAGAACACTTAATGTTCCCATTTTAACTTTTTGTAATAGGGCAGGTTCACTGGCTAAAGTGTTTACAACAATTTGCTCTAACGCCGCTCTCTGTTTAACAGCGGTATTTATACCCATTATATCTTTAAAAGCTGTAGTAGCAAATTTACCCAAACTTAAGGCTAATTTACCAAACACTGCAGTAGCTATAATTAAACCGGGACCACCTATAAATTTACCTATGCCTTTAACTAAATTTTTACCTATTCCTTCGCCAAAACTCTCAAACTTACCGCCTTCACTAAAAGCTTCTATAGTAGAATTTACAGTGTTTAAAACATTACTAATAGCAGGGCCAAAAATATTCCCTCCCAAAGCTGACCCAGCTTGAACTAGGTTAGCCATGGTTTTATTAACTAAAGAGTCTAATGTTTGATTAAGTTTTTCATTTTTGCGATAAGCTTCGTCAGTAGCAGTATTTGCTGCTCTTAAAGCCCCAGCATAAGCAGAGTTTTGTTGGGACAAGTCAGCCAATGCAGATTTTAAAATATTAACCTGAAATACTCCTGCAACACTTTCTGCTGTAGAGGCTTGTTGAGATTTAGTTAGGCTATTAAAATTATTAGCTAAG
>Ga0209630_10004531_pt1 | contig 12150 bp, 5 predicted proteins | sample COG_01_FD_184745 | JGI IMG/M metagenome (GOLD analysis project Ga0209630, IMG submission 184745) | Pelagic Microbial community sample from North Sea - COGITO 998_met_01 (SPAdes) (version 2) | ecosystem: Environmental > Aquatic > Marine > Neritic zone/Coastal water | place: Helgoland, sampling... | reverse complement strand
GATCTGCAATTAGCCCTCGATTTTAATCCCGAACGCAACGAACTGAAAAACCGCTTCGAAGAGGGCTGGGGAGCCTGACCACTATTGGCCAGCCATCATACAGTGTTCGTTCCCACGCGTCTGCTCCAAAAGAAGAGGACGACCAGAAATGTCCGTGAAATCCTTGAACCCCGAAGTTGGCGTCGTAGGACCTAAAGCCGGCGGCCAAAGCAGAAAAACCAAAAGTATTCGTCCCATTCCAAGACGGTGAGTCCTCAGGGGACGATTTCATCTGCGTGCCTTGGTCGGTGCCTCGCCAGCCTGTATCATTCGCCTCCGATTCGCTCATCCCCAATTCCATCTCAAGCGTCATAAACTCCCCATCAGTCGGAACGTGCCAACCGCTGGGACACAACCCACGCGCGTCATCCACTGCGTACCCGTTGTACAGGCGGCCGTAATCAGCCAAGTTCGAGGCATCGTTGCTGTAAATGGCTTGAGCGCCTTCAGTGGTGTTAATCCACGCAGTGTTGCTCAAATCCCCTGGAATCGCATCGCCGTTGGCGTAATGCTCATTCCGAAGGTTTTCAGCAAACCAACACTGTTCTCCAATTTGCACCGTAGCGTAATCGTAACCGTGGTAGTTCATTGGATCGCCGCAAGTGAATTCGCCTGTTTCAGGCTCTTCACACATCATTCCAAAGGATGAAAGCAATTCCATCAAGTCGCTAATGCCAATGACGCCATCACCATCCAAATCCTCTTGGCAGAGAGTGAAGGGCATACACTGTTCAAGTTCGTAATCCCAAGTTGTCCCTGACCCACAAAAATCGCCTGACACAACACTGTTTTCAAGTTCCACGAGCTCATTAAAATCACAGATACCATTGTTGTTCTCATCGGAAAGACAGTTGCCTTGACAATCGTAACCCAAGTCGGGCATGTTACCGCTGCAATCACATGCTCCATCAGGAATACCTGCTCCCCCACAAATGTTACAGGCATCAAGATATTCGCAGCTACCATTTTCAATAACTACAGTTGGTTCATAGTTACATGCAGTTTCGTCCATACATCCCGTTAGCACAGTACTTAATCCCTGCGTGTCCAAATAAGCCGCAAGCTCATATTCCTGACCACCATATCCAGACGGCTGAAAAGCTATATTACACAGGATAGTAAAATGCCCTTGAGTCCCATCCGATTCATTTGCGACCGTCAATTGAGCCAGAAGGACCAGCCCATCATCGCCTGCCATTGCCAGAGGATTTGCGTCAGGCAGCACAAACCAAAGACCTTCATCACCATTTTCGGTCACAATTCCGTTACCAGAATTAAACTCGTCGAGCTCATTCGACATCTCCAACGAAAGAATTGAATAGTCATCAATAGTTGTTGAACCAATTGTCAACCAACTATCATACTCCAACCCAGGAAAAAACGAAAAGAGCTCTGGGTTATTTTCAGAGCCAAAATCCACTCCTACTGGATGCTGATAAAAGTTGGTTGTTGCTGCTAAATCCATTGGCATAACACCTTGAAGTGGGTACAAAGGATCATTACATTCGTCATAGTTGCCGATGCATTCATCAAATCCATAATGAAATACCGATACAATCTGGTCAAGAGGCGAACCAAACTCTGCGTACAAGCGGTAAGTGGTGCCATATTCTGAGATGGCATGAATTTCACTATGAAGTCCAAGAAATTGTGCATGTGTGAGCTCAAAACTCAAAAGGAAAAACGAGCAAAACACGAACTTGATTTGTGAACGAACATTTATCATGGTGGTGGCTAAAGTGCTACTTTCTGCGTTGCCAGTGTTAATTCGTATTGCATCTCCGAGATGTTTCTTCTATGCACGTCGATGGATATATATTACACGTGTTTAGCGCGAAGTGAGCGGTAAATATTAGCCTTGTTGCCTAATAAAAGATGATTTTCATCATTGATCAATAGGAAAAACTAGATAGTACCGGAGCTGCATTTCCTTCGTCTAAGTAGAATAAAAATGGAAATCCAGAGTTGTACCCATCTAACATTACACTGCACGTCACGAAGCCATCTACTTGATTCAGGACTGACGATAATCGGGAATATCCAATGGAGAAGAGAAAAGTTGAATCGGTGTCTTGCACCCAACTGTTTGTCCAATCTCCATTAGGATCTGGATTAGTCAAGCTGTAATCAGCACCAGTAATGTCAATGCCACGCGCGATTAAATCGACATTGTCAACGCTAGAAAGATTTTTTCCAGTGACTTTGATGATATAATTCTCGTTGTCCACCTCAGCTTGTTTGTACAGCATGGTGTATCCGTTGATTTCATACGCTGTGTTCCCGGGGTGATTTGAACTGTATACTCTGTAACTAGAGATCCTTTGGCTATTTTCGATTCGAGTGAGATCTGCACGAAAAGTTTGTAGCGTATCCATTAATTTACTCAAATCAAGGTTGATCGAGATATGATTGTTGTCGAGTAAAACGGTGTCTACTTGGCTGATAGCTGATGTAGTAAATACTATAAGCAAGACGGTTATTAAGTGTTTCATATTGAATTAAATGAGTGCTCAATTATTTTTTAATGGACAGTTTCGTCAGCATCGTCTGAATCGGTGTTGTCAGACACATAATGATCGGGTTGATCGCAGGTATTGATTGGAACATTTGGGTCACCATAGCCATCACCATCATCATCAAGATACCAAGTATTATAGGTGCATGCACTATTGTTTATATCGTCATAATTACAAGCGTCTAAATCGTCACACTCGTCACCATTGTATATGACCCATACTCCTTCGGTTCCGTCTTCAGATAATGGCGTGGGAGAGCATGTTACCTCAAATACAAGGCCATCGCCCAGCCCATCAAGATCCAGATCTTTGTAGAATATGGGACTAAACCAGCCGACACATTGGAGGCCACCATTTTCTTGCGATTCTGCAAAGATATTTTGTTCATAATCAACATATGAACCGCTATGGTCAGCGCATCTGTCAAATCCATTTTGTTCATAGCAGACATAAGAATTTTGATCGTTAATGTCAAAACTCAAGGTGTCGCTGACATTGATGAAATCGTATGCGTTAATTTGGTCTTCAATCAAAGCATTTCTGAAGCTTGGATAGGCCGGATCCAATTCATAGAACAAACCGTTTTCAGATACTCCTTCATTTGCTTGGTAAGCCATATTGATTTGATCGCTGAATGTTTGGAATGCCTTTATTTCGCCATACTCACGAGCCCCAGGGCTCCCGTTTGGTAATGTATCACTTGCGAATGCCCTGTAATAGTAGGTTTGATGAGGGTCCAATCCAGTGATCTCCGATTCAAACATGTTGTAAGAAGTTATTGTTTGAACGGTATCTGCCAGCACTTCATTCGGAGACGTCAAGTCTTGACTTACCGAAAACTCAAAACCTTGAACGAAAGACGAGTCTTGGGTAAGCTTGCCTCTCAGCTTTGCTGAAGTCATTTCAGCAATTACCTCTTTGGTCAAAACCCAAGAACTAAATTGACTTCCATCTTCAAAATCAACAGGAGAAGGCAGGCTTTGTGCCACGATATATTCCGCAGAATCTGGAGAGTTTTCAAGTTCTCTCTTAATTCTTCTTGCGTAGACAAAATCTGATTGGTAGAGGCAAATGAATGCATTGTAATATGTGTAACCAGGACTATCGCCTGAGCTCACCCTTTGTTTCCTGAAGTAATCTTGGACTACACCGAATAGCAGGCATTCACTGCAAGACTCGTCAAGTCTAATTAAATCAGATGGGAAAGGCTCTACTAAGCTCTCATTGGGGTCGACATCACCGATTACGGCACCATGTAAGTACAAATTTTCTTTCAAAACCATGGAATGAAAGCCTCTTGAAAGTGTGTTACTTCCATCCAGAACCACAATTCGATGATTCTCAACATTAGCCTCTAATCCGTCTAGCGTGCTTTCGTTTTCTGGGTCATCTTCGATGTAGTCTATCACGTTCATATCAATAACTGGCTTACCCAGATTCCCCTCATCGAGATTGGCAAATTCATTATAATCATAAATGAATGTGCGGAAAAGACCATCTCCATCAGCGTCCATGTCTCCAAAGACTTTACGGAGAGCGAGGGAGTCAAAATTCAACACCCATGCCATCTTAGAGTTGAACAAGGCATCACTCTCCACGCCATCTTTCAAGAAGCTGTCAATAAATGTGTCGCCCGCACTTAATGTGTCTCCATCTTCGAAGTTATTGTAGAACAAAGAAGGCATGTCGAATGAGCCAGCGGTATCGGAGTCTATCCATTCCATATTTTCTTTATCCCAGTCAAAAATAATTGTTGAATCTACGACAGCAGTGTCAGGTTCGAGTGGGTTAGGATTGATGCAAGTCAATTTCGGCCACCATTTGGCTTCGTCATTTATGAGAGCTACCGAATCTGCAAAATCAAAAAAGTTCGAACGATCAGCATGCCATGTTTTGTCCATAGCGTTCCATTGCACAACAATCACATTTCTCTTGCAAACGCCAAAAGTTTCATCTGATTCTGTCGGACATTCTAGTGATTGAGGAAGAGCTTTGAGTTTGCTTTCTGTCTTGTATAATTCCCAGTGGTAGTCGTTAAGGCTATCAGCCCCCATGTTTCCCAACGACTCCAAATCGGCACCAGGAGCCAATGTAAGAGCGTTGTCATAATCCATATTAGGACCATCGTTCCATGGATCGAGTAAAGAGCTCAGGCAATCATCACATTCGTCAAAATCAAGGTCTCCACAGTGATGGTTGTCGTAGGGATTTGGATCATTAACCTGCATTGCAGTGCGGTGCCAATTAAAATCTTTTTGACTTGCACCGAAGAGCTCTTCTGAGCTTAACTCAGACAAGTTTAAAGTAACGGTATCCTTTCCAAATATGAATTCTTTGTTCGTGCTAGGAGTGTAATTTGCGAATGCAACGATGTCTTGGCTATGCAGCAAGAGGGTGTCCAGTACGCCTTCGAGTCGGCCATCCAAACGGCCATCACCATCGATATCGAGATCAAGGTGATATGCTAAAGAATCACCATTGAAATCTACGTTATCGCAAAGCCCATCTCCGTCGTAGTCAACACCATCATCACTAGGGTTGTCAGTTCCAGAGCTACAATCATCACAGCCATCTCGGTCGAAATCTCGGCATGAAAATTCATTAAAGTCGTCCCAATCATTCAGATTCAAACATCCGTCACCATCGATGTCATTGTCCAATGAATTGCAAATTCCATCACTGTCATAGTCATCTAAACCGTTATTGGCTCCATAAATCGCCGCCAGGTTTTTGAGTGAATCTCCTTCGAGGGATTCACTGCTAACGGCAAAAGTAGAACTGGTTAAAGGGTCAATTAACTCAATTGAATTAATGGCATCGGTTAAGGCTGTTAGTTTTAGTAGGGAGAATTCTGAGTGAACTGCTTCGCCATCCCAAATTGCGAGGGTTGCGTCTTTTATGTTGGTAGTTGTATAGTCACCCGCGTTCGCATTGTACTTATTTAGCAAGTGACTGTTTAGGTATGCTGTAGCGTAACTCAGCCAGTTTTGAATACAAGCATCACAGGGTAAGGAGTCTACGTCAGTGTCAGTGTTCACTCCGTTATCACAAAACATTGGGTTTTTGCTCATTGAGACGCCAAAGTACACTGGCTCGTCACCATCGACTACTCCGTCGTTGTCATCATCTGGGTCGGAAAAATCGCACATTCCATCGCGGTCAAAATCATCTCCATCATTAAAGGAATTAGGACCATTGCTATATAGAAACTGGTTAGTTCCATCAGGCTGCGTTTCGAAAGTAATTTGTGTATTGGAGCAATCATCGCATGCGTCATTGTCCAAAGAATAACATTCCTGAGTGTTTAAATCATTACAATCATAAAACCGAATGAAAGCCAATTCTTGCTCTGTGGTGTCAACGTAAATGCTATCCACGATTTCGTTGAGATCACACAGATCGTTGGCGTTGGTATCATATGCTTCAAAATTACCATTCGATGCTTCGGCATCTGGGTGCCTCTCGGCTAAGTCTCCATCGGCATCTAAATCATTATAATCACAAGTTAAATCCTTGTCAAAATCTAAAGTTTTGCATCGGACATAACGAACTCCGTCTACGTTTAGGCAGGTATTATTGGTCGATGCATCTTCTGGATTGCTGAATGTGTCACAACCGCTTAAGTCGGAATTGTTGTAGTCTGAGCACCAGCCATCCTCTTGCCCGTCGTCATCTAAATCTCCAAGAATAAGGGCATTGAAATCTTCTGGATCCAAGAAATCAGGGGTGCCATCATTATCGTCATCAGGATCGCCAAAGTCACACATTCCGTCATTGTCGTAGTCACCATCAGATATTATAACTGAGTCAAGGCCATTGGAACCGTCTAGGATTGTTCCATCAAATAAAGTCTTGTAAATGACTTGACCATCATTTAGAGGATCCCCATTTTCATCGTGTGCGCAGTCATTGCACATATCTTCGTCTTCATCAGCACAAAAACAACCTGATGAACCATCGGGCCATGTTTCGCCGTCGGGCAGCCCCCCGTTGCACGGAACTTTCAATGAAATAGGCATTGCGACAGGATCAATTGGGTCTAAGATGGTTGCATTGCAACCGCTTGGGCTTTGAACACCCCATTGGCCATAGACAGAAGTTGGTAATTGACCGACAAAAGTCACACTATTTTCAGTACCATCTGCAGCTCCAGCAAATTCTAAGTTAGTTTCACCGGAAGTGAACCTTGCGTAATTTTCTGCTGGGTCAGGCACCATGTAATCTTCGAAAGTTCCCGTTAACTGGGTCAAGGTCGTCCGAAGTTGAAACTTGGAGATTACCGTTGAGTCTGCTCGTTTGTTATCGTCATAACCTGGAGACCTAAAGACGTCAACTGCTTCCAGTGCGAATACATTTGCCGGTATGACTAGTTCGTCAATTACAATTTCTTGATTAATCGCTTCAGTTTCGTTAACCAAGTTTTCACCGCCACTTCCATCAGGTACTGTCCATGATATATCCAAAGCATCTTCTAGCTCATCTCCGGTCTTTGTTTCATCAATATACTCGTCATCTACGGTAATAAGGTTTTTCGCTCCATCATTTCCCACTTTCTTCGACCACCCAGGAGTGCCAAGGCCAGGGAAGCCGTAATTACATGTCTTGCATTCACCCTGACTAAAGCAGTCACTACCACCGAAAGTCCTGCAAAACCAATTAAATATTTCGACAACAGCATAAGCAGCGCAAGATCCGAGGCTCTCTGCAAATTCTTCAATGCTTCCAACGCATGGGAAGTCAAAAGAGAATGATGGGATAATCGTAACTGGATCAATTCCAACCTCAAAATTGTACATGTTGTAGAGCAAGGAATCAGCTATTCGATCAGCTCCTCGAACGTGTGCATTTGTGCCTTCTTTAATCCTGGCGATTACCTTAAGAGTTGTTTCGTCAGAACAATTAGTTGGTAATTCAACGCTGACACCCTCGCGCAGTTGACTGGCAGAATACCACGTTCCTGTATTCGTATATCCATCCTTTAAGCTAGCAGAAAGAGTTGAGTCTTTCGGATTTGTTGATGCTGGTGCGGAGTGGTCAAAGCGGTATTCATATTGCACATCCATCGATGCATCAAACTGATTTGAGAGTGAGAACTTATTTTCAGCGTCCAGGATGTTGTAATTCACCCAAACCCTGAGTAATTCTAATTCTCCAATAATCGCAGAACCCCAATCGAAAAAGTCAATTACACTATTTGAAAACGATTCAGCTGATGATTCAGCCCCACCTGGATTCAAAGCACTTCCGTCAGCACAATTAATTACTTTTTGGATATTTTCAACCATGCCAACCATGGATTGAATCGGGCCTAAAAGGGCATCCCCAGAAAACGCAAAAATATCGATCTTACCACTGGACTTATCATATTGTCCGGCGGGTAAATATTGTTCAAGGAGATCATTGTCCTCAGACTTTCTCATCTCCAAGGCAACAAGTGCAGCGCAAGGAGGCGTTGGAGCTAAAACTGGACAGTACATCTGAGCAACCTGTTCAAAAGTGTCGAAGTAGTTGTGACGGATTTCCAGCCATTCGGATGTTTCTACAGTTGACGACCGAAAGCTGTATCCGGTTTGGGTGACGTAGAGGCCATTGTCTCCAGTGATTTCAGTAGATGGGGACCGCGCAGTCATGGATACTCCAAAATTGTCAACAAGATCAAGTTGGGGCGCAGTTGTAAACCATTGCTCTGCACTCGGTTCTTTTAAATGTACTTCATCCAGAAGAGAGCCAGTAGCGCCTATAAACGAATTAGCAAAATAGTTGTCTGCAAATAAATCCTGCATGACCTCAATCGCATCGACTGTCGGTTCGCAGAAAATCATCCATGCCGGTATTCTAGAAGCGGCCTTTTTATATTTATCAAAGTTGGACTTGACCTTTCTTGCGTTATTGATGCGTTTGTAAACTGAAGGTGCTTTATTCGCTTTTGTGGTGTTTGAACTTTTGGAGCGTCCCGCTGGCATTTTCACGTATTGCGCTATTCTTTTGAACATTACCATAGAAGACGCTTTAACCGCTTGGCCTGTTGGGCTATTGGCTCCGTTCACCGCTGCTTCTTTGAGTCGTTCAGAAGTGAAACCATACTTTGCAGCAAAACTTTTTAGAGAATTATCTGCTACAAGGGCATTGTCGTCAGTGGGGTTTTCATCATTGTCATCATTATTGGCCATACAAACGTTAGAGTAATACAGTAAGGGCTCTTCCTCATCTTGGTACACATAATAACTAGCTTGGTCGGTGTTCTGGTAAAAAGCCCAATCAGTTAACCAATCATCTGCATCATAATCTACAGGGTTTCCCGCGTACCCTGGGTGTGTGAAATTGTCTTTGGTTGATTCCGTGACATATAATTCACTGTATTCAAATCCGTCTATATCAAGATTAAAATTTAGCGTCGCAGATCCTGAGAAATCCAGAAGATTACTGAGGTCTGGAAGATCAAAGCCAATCGGTGCATTGAAAACTTTGTACATGCAGTACAAAGAGCTCAGATTCGCATCATCTTCAGTTAATTCCCCAACGAGATCAAATGAACTGCCATCAAGCCCCAGAGTTTTCCCAAGGAAGTTATTAATCATATTGGTATTTGAACCATTGGCGTCGAAACTCATTGCCCACGATCCAGAACCAAAGTCATTGATGGAACTTATTGCAGTGTTGGCCAAAGAACTGGCATCTGCAGCCGCTGCCAACCATCTATTGTTTATGTCCATGAAGAGTGGACGCGCCACTAACCCCAACTCACCAGAAAAGCCATGCTTGTTTGCCTTCAACAGCGAAATGCCATCTCTGTTTAATGACCAAGGATTACTAGACGGAAGGGTCTTTGTGTCGAAGTCAAATTGCAGAATTCGCGGCTCTAACTCACCAAACGGACCAAGATGGACATCAACTCCTATTTCTGAGCCTACACCAAAATGGAGTTGAAGGTCTTTTGAAAAATCACCATTTACAAAATTTACATGCGGATTTCCTGCACTCGCTTGAGGAATCCAAGATTTTGCTACTACAACTAAATTTTCTCCTTTCTCATATTCTGGAATGGAATACGTGAGCTCAATTGGAATATCCACATCAATTTGAACTGCGCTCGCGACTTCGTTACCTTCTGCGAAAAATTGAGTCTCCAAGTCTATTTGTGTCCCAGCATAGGCAACTGCAATAGGCTCAATTCCCCACGTTCCTAGATCCCAGTCGGGACCACCGATGGGACTTAGGTCAATCCCGATGTGGCTCAAATCCCACGTCCAATCTAAATCTACGTTACCGGATAGATCTGCAGGGTTGATGTCGTAGTTGGACACTGCAGCTGTATTTTCACTGAGTTGACCAGCGTCCAATTCACCACCAACTCCACCTCTTACCAATTGATTCGCAATCGGATCAGCCGAGCCAAAAGTCGGGTTTCCTGACAATTTGATTTGATGTTCGCCTGAGTAAGGTGTCGCCACCGTATCTGATTGTGCAAAAACTGTTGTATTCGTTGCGCTGAAAAAGGCAATTATGAAAGTGCATGCCATCCATAATGGAAGCACTTCGAGGCAATTCTTGAGGCTTCTCATAACATTCATTTTTTCAAAGGATTGACAACAGCCTGTTCAACGTAATACGCGAGTTCATTCGTGACCAATTCTGTAAACTCTGAGGGATAGTGAATCATGACTTTAATGTACCTGACCCCTTCAGGAGTTTCTTCTGCAGTTGATAGGACAACTCTTCCCCATAACTCTCCATCTGAGTTGAATTCAAATCGATCTACCATGAACTGAACGCCAGCATTCGATTGGACAATGTCTTGGCCTTTGAGAGTGATGGATTCTTCAATTTCAGCATTAATAACAGAACGATCACTATAATCTCGGACAAGATCCCAAGGAGTTGTGTAGGTTGCGTCTAATCTTTTTATCAGACCTTCATATGTAATTAGACTCACCCTTCTCAGCACATCTACGTAGCCAGGAAGTTCCTCGGAGACACTGTATATCGGAAGAACAGGAAATTTTATTGGTAGATTGTTTTCTTTCCTTGCCGCTATGAGATCGTGGTCGGCAAAGGTTGGGAGTCGATCAAAGGAAAAAAGAAAGTCTTCTTTAACGGGACCATTCGCTGGGGGTCTTTGCTGGGAGTTTGGTGCCGCTTTTTGCTGTTTCGTAGCCATGCGATTTACGACCTTCGAACTCGTAGTTGCCGACCTTTTGGGCTGCGAATTCTGCGCTGATATATCTGCACTGAAACAAAGGGAGGCAAAGAGAAGAGCTAGAACTGACAGGCGAGGATTGACTTTTGACATAATCTTTCTTGAATAGCGTCAAGATAGTAGAAAAAAATAATTAAACGATGAAATAAACAATTTAATCGAAATTATTAAATTTTTGAACGAGGTTTCAAGAAGTTAAGATTGCTACCTAGACAATCATTTCCAAATAAATTGCCAGCGCAATTGGCAAACATTTCTCGGTTACAAACCCGGTGGCCATGTTGCTTGAAATTTTAGCCACCGGCAATTCCGTCAACATCGAGGACTGATTCTTTGAATCGTACTGACGCGCTAAAATGGGCTGAAAGCGCATTCTTGATGCAAGGGTGCAATATCCCACTTATGAACCACCACAAGCCCCGCACCACCCACTCCCAAAAAACCGCCTCCATTTGGAACAACAATGGGAACAACAACAATTTGAAAGGCGCTGAAAGGCTTGTCATTGCTCAATAGTTGATAGCCCCCTACGGGCTACTGAAACCTCTGTGTTTACGCTTTGAAGCGCAGTGGTAATAATGTCATTCGCAAATGGATTATACGGGGCCGATTGATGCTAGTTTGTGGTAATGTTCGTCCTGAATACTTAGTGGAAGAGGGTGAATTGTTTCGAGGGACCGCTTGTTAGGGGTGCGTTTCACCCCTAGGCGTGAGGGACTATACGCCTGTGCGGTTTACTTTAGCCATTGTATTGATTCTACATGAATCGAGAAACCATAAGCACCATGAAGCAACACGCATACCTTTTAATTGCCTTCGTTTTGGGGGTCTCCCAATTGTCAGAAGCACAAGTCATCTCTTGTGTTCCTTGCGACATGTTAGGCATGTCTGTAAATGTGGGTAGCCAAGAAACCATGATCAGTATTTATCATTCAGGGCAGTATATGACCCACCCTCAAGATCAAAATGTTTTTATGTGGGAGTTTTCGGATCAACAAGGAAACATCGTTTATGAAGAGACGATAGTAGACGAACAACAAATTTCTTTTGCTCATAATTGGCCATTGACTGATACCATAAACGTGTCCGTGCATTTTGTAAATGAGGAGGCTAATTTGGACAACTGGTATAATTCTGAGGGTTTGCCCCTTACGGGCAATTCAATCAATTGTTTATTCGAAGACCAGTTGTATTGGGAAACAGGTGAGCCCACTCCTTGGGGGAGCTGGACATTCATTCATAACAATCCGGGTGTTGATCTCAATGCTCCTACAGGCATTGGCAGTCTAGTCGTGGATCAAAAGAAATTAATCAAAATACTTGATGCTCTCGGCAGAGAAGTAGATCGCGCTACCAATCAAATCCTCTTCTGCATCTATGATGATGGTTCAGTCGAGA
>Ga0209630_10004524_pt1 | contig 12165 bp, 20 predicted proteins | sample COG_01_FD_184745 | JGI IMG/M metagenome (GOLD analysis project Ga0209630, IMG submission 184745) | Pelagic Microbial community sample from North Sea - COGITO 998_met_01 (SPAdes) (version 2) | ecosystem: Environmental > Aquatic > Marine > Neritic zone/Coastal water | place: Helgoland, sampling... | reverse complement strand
CTTCGCGTGAACGAACACGAAGTCGAAGGTAGTAGGTCGATCCCCGAACGATCAGGCCAGACGATTGCCGACGCCGAGCATCAGGTGACCGAGGAGACGGTTGAAGGGGCCGTTTGGACGGTGTGTGCGACGAGGTGGTGCTACAGCCTCGGGACGGTGAACTGACTGTCGGGGAACGCTTTTTCGACGGCCACTTGGTCGCCGTGTGTAGCAGCGTGGTGTCAGATTTATCGCCTGTTTCCGTCCAAACCCTTGTGGAGCAAGGATTTGGTGGAGCCGAGGGGACGGCCGTGTGGTCGCTTTCGTCGGTCATGGTGGCAGTGCGCGACTCGGTTGGTTAGGAGATCGCCAAGGCTCGGATTGGACGGGGGGAAGGTCAACGTGTGGAAGCTGGATCACGTCGTCCCGGCGTCCGATGTTGACGTCGAAGAGCAGCGTCTCGCCGAGGTGCTTGCGAAGGCGGGCTACGATGTCGGGAAGTTGTCGCTGAACGCACTGGCCCAGCAGGTGCTGGCCGAGCGGGCGAAGGCGGTAGTGATGTCTATCGGCATCGAGCCGTCGAACTGGCCGCACTACCCGCTGGGTAATGGCGGCGTCGAGGTGCGCTTCCAGTTCAGCCGCGAGGAAGATCAGGTGAACGCGAGGCTGGCTCTGGCTTAAGCCGGGATGCTCTCCATCGACCGTTTGATCGCGGTCACCGTCATGGGCGAGGCACGATGGAGCCGGGCGGTGGCGCGGATGCCTTGACCGTCCGCCAACGATTTCCTGATCGCTTCCACACGGTCGTTAGGCATGGGCTTGCGACCGCTCTTTTTGGTCGTCCGACGAAGCCCTGCGAGGATGCGCTCGCGGATCATGGCGCGCTCGAACTCGGCGAAGACCGACAGCATCTGGAACATCATCCGGCCACTGGGCGTCGATGTGTCGAGGCCCTGCTGGTGCAGGTAGAGGTCCACGCTCTTGGACTGGATGTCGTTCAAGAAGGCCACGAGGTCGGGAAGGCTGCGGCCGAGGCGGTCCACGCTCCACGCCATGATCTGATCGAAGTCGCGGCGGGCCACCCCCTTCAACAGGCTGTCGTAGCCGGGGCGCCGATCCCGCCCCTTCACGCCGCTGATGCCTTCGTCGGTGAAGGTGGCAATCACCTCCCAACCCTGACGCCCGGCCACGCCCAGCAGATCGCGAAGCTGGTTCTCGACGGTCTGGTTCTTATCGGCCGTGCTCACACGGGCGTAGATCGCGACGCGCTTGGTCAGGGGTGTTCTCCGATCCGATGTTGGGAGAACAGGCTCTCATGGATCGGTAGGCCGTCAATCAAATCGGCCCCGACCTATTAGCCGCAGATTTTGCGGTGAATAGCAGCCGTAATCACCGCACGAGCGTCAGAGGCTCTTGGCCATGCGGTAGTTGCGGAAGGTCTCGCCCCGGAGTTCGACGTCCTGCGCCTCGATCACCTCGAAGCCGTTGCGCTCGAAGAACGGGCGGGCGGTGATGCTGGCCTCGGTGAACAGCCGGTCGATGCCGTGTCGGTTCGCATGGTCATGGATGTGATCCAGCAGGACACGCGCGACGCCTCGGCCTTGGTGGTCTGCATGGACGAACATCATGTCGATGTGGCCGTCTGGCTCCAGATCGCTGAAGCCTGCGATTTCTCCGGCGACTTCCGCCACGAAGGTTGGTCTGCCGCCGAGGCGTGCTTCCCACTGCTCTCGGTTCACCGCGACCGGTGCCCATGCGTCGATCTGGGCCGGGCTGTAGTCCCGGCTTGCCACTCTCCGAACCGACCCAGCGAACAGATCGATCAAGGCGTCAAGGTCTTCTGCGCGGTAGGCGCGGATGCGGATGTCGTCGTTCATGGCGTCGGCTGATGTCGGAGGGGCGACGCCTTTAGCGGGCCGAACGCATGTCGTCTAAGGGCATGACGAACATTTGGCTGTAGCCTTGGTGACCATCGCTCGTGGTGAAGACCACGAACTCCTCGCCCGCCTGTTCCGCCGCCTCGCGCACGATGTCGCTGAACTCGTCGATGTGGTCGGGCTTGCCGATCAGCGTGAACCCGTCCCGCTCGACCTTTACGTCGTAGGCGGGGGCGCCGTGCTTCAGTTTTTCCAGAAGCCGTCCCATGGCTGAAGCAGAACACGGCTCTGCCAACGGCACAAGCTGAGCCGGAAAACAGATGGTGTCAGGAACATCGACGCACGGCTCTGTGCGCGGCCCTGAAGCCCGGATTTACGGGACGCTGAAGGACCGGTTTTCAGGGGTGTTTGGGAGAACGGCTATTCCGGCTCGCCCTCTATGAATTTCCTGCGCCGCTCTGGATCGGTTTCTCCGATCAGGTCGAGCACGAAGATCGCGGCGTCCTGCTTCTTCTTATTGATCCGCTTCTTCGGTGAGGCTGGGACAGCGGGGGCCGAAGTCGGCGGCGCAGGAGGCCACGGGTGCGCCCCGAACATCACCTTCCCGGTAGTGGGAGATACCACCTGCCCTGTCCGGGCGAACTCTTTGAGCCAAGACTCGGGATAAAGGGCCGTGCTCCCCGTCTTCTTCTGGAAGTAGGGAGGTCGCTTGTGCGGCTCCGTGTTCATGGTGTCGGAAGTGAACCGAACCATCGGTGCGGCCTCGTCCCGCAAGAAGACCGGCTCTCCCAGCAGGGCGGACAACTGCTCCCGCTGCTTCTCTTTCTCGGACTTCCGGGGTGACGGCATCGGCTGGCTCGAATTTATTTCGTTGCCAAACTCGTCGCAGACCAGCCGTTAAGTTTGCCAGAATCGCATCCTTCGGACCGAAGGCTTTGCCAAACCTGTCCCGAAGCGTCCCGGTCATTGCCAAACCCGTTCCTCGGCTCGACCGACTTTGCCAAACCCGCCTTCCAAGCAAAATGCGATGACAGATTTGGCAAATTGCCGTTGGTTGTCAACGAGATCGGTCCGCGTATTCTATTGATGTCTGGCCAGACCGAGGCGGGTTATCACGCCCTCCCGTAGAGACCTCATCCGGGTCTCATCAATACCCCGAGGCGAGGGATCGTCCTCACCTCTGACGGGACTTCAATCCCGATACGACGACTACCGCTCCGAACACTGCTTCGGGGCAGCGATGAACTGTGGGCGCCCACCAACCAACCGAATGCGACGTGCGTGAACATCAAAACATCGGCCCCAACGGCCACTCACATGAAGGACGACGACAATGACGAGAAAGAAGGGAGCGGCCGGAACGGTTCGCAAGACACTGGAGGACTGGGAGGCAGTGCCGAACACCAATCCCCTATGCGATGACATCAACGATGCCGCGCGCAAGCTCGGCTATGTGTTTGACAAGACCAAGACGGCAGAAACCGCAGCGATCCTGTGCGGGCAGCCCGGTATGGGCAAGAGCGAAGCGATCCGGCAAGCCCTCGGCGCGGCTGGGCTGAAGGGGCTATTCTTCAAGCACGGCGATCAACGTCAGCTTCTCGATGCTTTCGAGATGGCGCACCGCACCCGACAGCCGCTCATCCTCGAAGAGGCTGACAACGTGCTCAAGTCGGAAGGACAGGCCAACATCCTGAAGGAGGCCATGGATCAGGCAGGGAACCGCATCTGGACAACCAAGCGCAGGGAGCCAGACGAAGACGGCAAGCTGGTCATGCAGGTCGTTCACATACCTCTGACCGCACCGCTGGTCCTGACGTCGAACAAGGACTTGCGGGAGGATCGCCAGTTCGAGCCAAAGATGCGGCCCCATGTCAGCGCGCTGCGGTCGCGCGTTGCGCCGCTCTACATCGGCGCAGATCGGCTGACTGCGTGGGAGTATTCCTGCTACCTCGCGATCTGCAAGCGCATGCTTCACAAGCCGGATGAGCGGACCTCGATCTCTCCCGAAACGCAAAACCGCGCGTTGGCGTGGTTCACGACGAACCTGCTTCGTCTGGAGGATGGCTCGCCCCGGACCTTAAAGGCAGTTGCCAAGTTCATCTCCTACAATCCCGACGAGCCACGGCTCTGGGAGAAGGACATGAAGGCGATGCTGGTGAATCGCGAGCAGCCTGACTTCATCCCGCCGGGTGGCGTCATGCCACGCATCTTCCTCGACCGGACGGCCGTGGCTCGAATGAGCCTCCGGCGCGTCGCTTGAAGTTCATAGAGGCTCGTTCAAGCGTGAGGCTACTGTCTGATTGGCGGTCTTGAGCAAGTCGCTCAAGGCCGCCGATTGGGCACGGCATCGAGCCACAAGGACGTCCTTACGCTCTTGAAGCCAAGAGTCCGGTCGCTCGCCACGCTTCCACGCTTCGATCTCTTCCAGACCAAACAACAGATCGTCGTCATTCATCGGCGAGCCTCCGGCGTCAGCCAGAGCACCGCCCACCCGACCCGGACGGCCAATGTGATTTGGCCCTCGCGCCAGAGGGTTTGGAAGAGTTCGATGAGGGCGTCGGCCGATGGGCCACGTTCACCTCGAAGGCACATGTAGTTATCTGCACGACCCAATAGCGCGCTGAATTCTCGCTTCGAATCGCACAAGCCTTGGCGGCGGAAGTGCTGATAGATGTCCATACCGGAGGTCTCCTTCTCCGATATTTATCCCGGTTGGGTCTAAAGCTGGGTTGGTCCGAGGTAGCTCACAAGCTCGGCGCGGACGTGATCAGGTTGCCTCATCTGACATTCCCAAACGACTGCCACCTCCCATCCTGCATCTCGCAGTGCCTTCGCATGCCGCTCGTCCCGCGTAATGTTGCCAGCGATCTTTGGCACCCAATAGCCAGAGTTGCTTTTCACCGCTCGACGGTCTGGGCAAGCATCGTCGTCATGCCCGTGCCAAAAGCAGCCATGGACGAAGATCACTTTTCGTCTTGCGGAGAATACAAGATCAGGCTTGCCCGGCAGATCGCGTCGATGGATGCGATAGCGATAGCCGAGACCGTGAAGAAGCCGTCTAACCGCTAACTCCGGCTTGGTGTCCCGGCTCCGAATTCGCCGCATATTTTCGGATCGCGCGACCGGTGAGAGCTTGTCCGTCATTCCATTCCTTCGCCGCTCAACCCACATTAGGGTTAATGCCGAATCGGCGCGAGATTTCTAATGGCCACAACGGCGACGAAGCTTGGTGCGATCCACCACAAAATTCTCGATCTGCTGAAGGCTAATCCCGCAGGTCTGACGATCTACGAAATCCGAGATCAGATCGCTGATTTGGATGTCCAGCAGCACCTCGACAAGCGCGTGAGAGAGCTTCGCTATACGCATAAAGTTCCGCTGCGAAGGATCGGAGGCAAAGCTGTCTACGTCTACGAGGGCGAGCGTGAGCAGGGGCTTTCTGATGGTGGCCACATTAGTTCTGCCCTACGCGCCAAGCTCCTGCACGCGGCCCATGGCAAGTGCCAGATGTGCGGCCGAACGATAGCGGATGACGACATCAAGCTTGAGATAGACCACAAAATCCCACGCAACTGGGGCGGTCTCACGGTCGAGGAGAACCTCTGGGCGATCTGTGGTCTCTGCAACGGCGGGAAGAGGGATTTCTTCGCGACGTTCAATGACGAAGAGATGAGCCGTATCCTTGCAAAAGATAGCGTCTACGAGCGCATTGCGGAGACGCTCCGCATCTACGAGGGCAGCCCTACACCAGCTTGGCTTCTTCAGTTCGTTGCAAATGCCGACGATTTTCAAGAAGACTGGCAGAAGCGTCTGCGAGAGCTACGGTATCCAGTCATCGGATACGAGATCGCGGCGTCGCGCCGAAAGAACCCAAACGGCAAATGGGAAGCAGCCTACACGCTACGCGAATGGAAGCCGCTCCCTGACGACCATAAATTCCTGATCAAAGAATTCGAGAGAGTGAACCGTAAGGCACGCCCGAATTAGCCGAAGGCTCTGTGAACGACTGACTGCTGAAGCACGGACGCGATCTGCGTAGACACAGCTTTCGCCACCGGTGGCGGGAAAGCATTGCCAACTTGTCGATACGCAGCCGTTTTCCTGCCCGCGAACTTCCAGTCGTTGGGGAATCCCTGAATCCTCGCCACCATCTCCACAGTCAGCCGTGGTGAACCAACGAAGTCGCGAGCAGGGGCTGCGTCTGCGATCCCCATGCCATCGACACCAAGAGAAGCCCAAGCCTTCTTTGCGCGGGTAGGGCCAAGGTCTGGCCCACCATGCTTCTTCGATCCGCCCACCAAAGTCGGCGCGATCTCATTCGCCCCATCTTTCCATTTCTTCGCGCCACGCCAGCCGTTTGCCGACATCAAATCGTAGAGCGTGTCGCCGACTGTCGGAGGGTTATGGGAGTCTACGGCAGGCCACTCAAAACGATCTGCGATTTCGGATTTGAGCGCGATGATTGCTACACGCGGACGGAGTTGCGGCACGCCGAAATCCGATGCGTTGAGGAGGCGCCACTCCGTGGTATAGCCGAGCTTCGTCAGTTGTGACCGTAGGTGCTCCCGGTAGTCCTCGAATACGGCATCGAGGAAACCTCGGACATTTTCGATCATGACGGCGCGCGGCCGCATCTCATCCACGAGACGGAGAGCGGTGGGAAATAGGTTGCGCTCATCACGCTCACCCAACTGCTTTCCAGCTACCGAAAATGGCGGACAAGGGAGTCCGCCAGCAAGCAGATCGACCCCCTTGAATGGCCGTCCATCGAACTCCGCGAGATCGCCTTCGTGGACTCCCCATTGAGGCCGATTGAGCCGGAGCGTTTCGCAGCACCAGTTATCCACTTCGACCGCAGCGGAATGGTCAAACCCGGCCTGTTCGAGGCCAAGAGCTTGACCACCTGCTCCAGCACACATTTCAACTGATGTCAGACGCATGGTTCACCCCGAATCGCGTAAGCGCACCAAGGCAGATTTGCCTCGTGCTTGAGGAAAAGTCGAACACAAAGGGAACGGTAGAGTTTCAAGCTGCCCATTCCAGTTCCTTCGTGAAGTGGCGGTAGCTGGATCGACCGTCGCCGCCTTCCGCCTCATTGATCCGGGGGATGCCGATCTCGTCGCATTTCGCCTCAACGTCGGCGAACAGACTCAATGGGACGGGCCGATTTCGTTCGATATGGACGTCTCGGAGAAGCCAGCCCGCTCCGGCGGTTAGGGGGCGGAATTCCACGAGGCATTCCCCCCGGAATTCAGCCAGAGCCATCCGGCCGACCGCCACATCGGCAAGGCGATGACGGAGGCAATTTCGATAGCGTCGGCCAGCGTCCAACACATCTCTCATCGAGAGCAGCGGACGCAGTTCGTTGTCGCCCGATGCGATGGGATGCGGGGGCAGTTGATCTGCACGTTGTAAGAGCCGGTCGAGCAACCGAGCCAGCGTGGAGGTCGCACGCATCGCGGCGATAGCTCCAGCTACCACCTCATCGGTCGCTTTCGAGTTCAGCGACTGGATGAAACCGATGGCCTGATTGAACATCAGAGCTTCGCCGCCGCTGTCGATCCGCTCCAGCGTGTTGGCATGCCGCCAACGTGGATCGAGCGCGTTCAGGACATCCAGCTTCCGAGAGGTGATCCGGCCTGAACCGCGCAAAGCGTCGGCGGCGCGCGCATCGCTGTCGGCGAGGAGGGCGCGCAGAGCGATGTAGTCCTTGGCGCGCGGCAGAGGTCGTTCGCCGATCTGCGTCAGCATGCTGGCAAAGCCTTCGGGGACTTCACCGAACGCCCGTCGCAAGATGTCGCCGGGGCGGCCATGGCGGATTACCTCGGCGAACAACATCGGGAGCAGATCGTCACCGGCATCGTAGAAACCGACCTGTTCTTCCTGCGCGGCCAGCGCAGCAAAGATCGCCTGTCTGCGAGCAGGCGCGGCCGTCAAGACGCGGGCCAGCACGCCCGAAGCGGTGTCATCCAGCTTCACGAGAGGCGTCGTGCACCAACCGAGGAGTCCGCCATCACGCATGGGCGGCCTCCCATGGAAAGCGGCCCTGCCCTTGATTGTTCGGCGCGCTCTGGAACGCGACCCACCGCCACTTCCGCGTTTCAGCCGGGGTTGTCGGCAGGTCGAAGATGATCCGCTGTGGTTCGTTGGTCAGATCGTTCAGGATCGCCTGAACTGCTGCCCCCTCCGGCATCACAACGGGCACGGTGACATGCCCTTCGACCTCGGCCGGAGGTTCGACGAAAAGCCATTCCGTCGTTGATAGCCACTGATTGCGGCCCGCGACGTGGTTCAGGAACGCTTCGAATTCGATGCCATCGACCTCGCCAGCCTCATCAAGGACTACGCTAACCGCGAGACATCGCAGCGGTTCTTCGAACGGTGGCAACGGACATCCTTTGTGGTGGAAATTCAGGGTCTCATGGAAGTTGAATCCGTCAACCAAATCGCCGTCACATCGCGGCCGGAGGCAGGAGTTTCTCCCCATGGTCGCCAACAGGAGTCTTTGAGCGGCGTGATCTGTGCTCTTTCGCTCTCCTAAATGTTCTGCATATGTTCCTGCATGGGTGCAGCCGCTTACAAAGGTGCCGAAACGACGGGCTTTCAAAGCCCGGCGCAGGATCACGTCGAGGCCGTGCCCGATCTGGCCGAGTTGCTGGAGCTACGTCGGCCCCAGCGATATGCGGTCAGGGTCAAGGGCGAGGGGCTGCGGAAGCGCGGCATCCATGGCGGCGACATCCTCGTGGTCAACACCGATGCCGAGCCACGCTCGGGGAAGGTCTGCGTCGCCTTCCTGCACGGTGATGTGGTCCTCGCGATCCTCACCGAGAAGGATGGGCAGTGGTGGCTCGAACCCTCCAATGACACGCCGCAGCCGGTCTCCGACGAGACGGAAGTCTGGGCCATGATCGCCGCGCTGGTCAGGACCGATGTCTGATGTTCGGCCTGATCGACGGCAACAACTTCTACGTCTCGTGCGAGCGGGCCTTCGATCCCAGCCTTACCGGCAAGCCGGTGATCGTGCTGTCGAACAACGACGGCTGCGCCATCGCCAGATCGGCCGAGGCGAAGGCTCTCGGGATCAAGATGGGCGAGGTCTGGCACCTGTCGAAGCGGAAGCCGGAGTATCGCGACGTCGTTGCGAAGTCCTCGAACTACGCCCTTTACGGCGACATGAGCCGGAGGGTTTTCGAGGTTCTCTCGGACCATTTCGCGCGGGTCGAACCCTACAGCATCGACGAGATGTTTCTGGACCTGACCGCTTTCGCGAGGGTGGACTACTGCCGCCGGGTTCGAGAGCGGGTGCGCCGGATCACCAAGATTCCGACGTGCGTTGGCATAGGGCCGACCAAGACGTTGGCGAAGCTGGCGAACAAGCACGCGAAGACCGCAACCGGTGTCTCCGACTTCAGCGACATCGACATCCGGCGCGAAGCGTTCGCCACCATGCCTATCGACGAAATCTGGGGAGTCGGCCGCGCTAACCAGACGAAGCTCAACGACCTCGGCATCTTCACGGTGGAGCAGTTTGCTGCGCTGCCATCAGCGAGCATTCGGAAGTTGATGACCGTCACCGGGCAGAGGACTCATGCCGAGTTGAATGGCGTGTCCTGTCTGCCTCTCACGCTGGCGCCGGATCAGAAGCAGACGGCTGCGGTGACGCGGATGTTCGGACGTCCCGTCGAGACGTGGACCGACATGCGAGAGGCTCTGGCAGTCCATGCCGGTCGCGCTGCCGAGAAATGTCGCCAGCACGGTCTGGTCGCCAGCGCGATGCAGGTCTTCTTCCACACCCATCCGCACAACGGCGACCCTTGGTATCACGGGCAGAGGTCGTTCGAGATCGAGCCGACTGCCGACAGCTTCGCGATCATCAGTCAGGCTGTCGCGGCCGGGCGGTCGATGTGGAAACCGCACACCCGCTACGCCAAGGCGGGCGTGATCCTGCTGGACCTACAGGCTCAACAGGATGCACCGCGCGATCTGCTGCCGACCGTCGATCCCGTCAGGTCGGAGAAGTTGATGACCGCACTGGACGCGGTGAACGCCCGCTTCGGCCGAGGAACGCTACGGCCCGGCGGGATACGACATGTGACGCCATGGTCCACGCGGGCCAATCACCGTTCGCCCAGATACACGACACGGATTGCCGAACTGATGGAGGTGCGAGCTTGACGCTGGGACTGCTTGTTATGCGGCCATTAGGTGTGGGGCGGTCAATATCGCGAGATGCAAGGGAAGGTCATTCGATACAGGCAACGGCGCAAGCGGCCCGATCTGCGGTTCTACGGCGCCGTGGTCCTCGTAGCCGTGATCGCGTTCAGCGCGACCTTGTTTTGGCAGTCAGGCGACGGAAGGGCCGTGATGGCCTCTGCGCGCGCCTACGATTTCTCGTGCGACGTCAGCTATGTGAACGACGGCGACACACTGCGATGTCAGGACGGAACGCGGGTTCGCCTTCACGCCATCGCTGCGAGAGAAACTGATGGTTCGTGCTCGCCCGGTCATCCGTGTCCGAGTGCGTCAGCCTCGACCAGCAAGGCTTCGCTGGAAAGGCTGGCGGGCCGCCGCATCAACTGCATCCAGACCGGGACCAGCTACAGGCGCGTGACTGCGATCTGCGACAACGAGCAGGGCGTAGAGATCAACTGCGCTATGGTCCGTTCTGGAGCCGCTGTGATCTGGGATCGCTTCAACCGGCAGGAGTCGATCTGCCGTAGGTGATCAGAAGTGCCGAGGCGTCCGAGCTACGCTCGAACGGCTCTCGGCGATCTTGGCTCGCTCACTGCCGTTCGCGGCCAAGATGTTTGAGAGCTATGACGAATGTCGCTTTGATAACGGGCCTCCTTCATTCCAAGATCAATTGAACAATCCCCCCTGCCTCTCCCACACACTGGAATCCGGCGTAGCCGGGGCAGAGGAGGGAGAGGCAGGGGATGATCTTCATTCCTGAGTCGGTATGAACCTCGTTCGGCGACGTTCGGGTGTTATCCCACTGGTGGTTGCCCTGTGCCAGCAAATCGCCCCCATCCTGAATAGTGACAGGGGTATCAGAACCACGTCGCCGCCAAGGACGATCCGCTGCCAACTGAATGGCGAGTTCCGAGTGACGTATCACCTCACAACGGTTGACCGCCCCATGCACAAGGGCGGCGCACCTCATGACCGCAAGAACGAGGGGAACGAGCCATGAGATTCCGGGGGTCAACTCTGTCTCGATGGACCCCGGATCGGTTTGCCTACGCCCGTGGCAGCGGACGATGGTCCTTTCGGACCTCATAGCGTGGTCGGCTCCGACAGATCGGATTCCACTTTGCCCACCCTTGGCGCCTGTGCCGGTCTGAGTCCCAGCCTTTTCCAGTTCTGCGGGTGGGGCCGCCCGCCTCTATGCCCCCGAGTGTTATGAGCCTCGCCAGATTACGGCCTGACAGCGCGCCGAATTAGAAAAGCCCCGGCCGGGTTTGGGTCACCGGCCGGGGCTGGATCATGAGACGCCGAGGGCGACCTCCTGAAAACCTGCTTCCGTCTGGACCCAAACCAGAGAGCTTTGATCTATTTATCTATTCTATCCGATGGAGCGACCGATATCATTATTATTCGGCGGTCTTCGACGCGCGAAAACTGGCCAGCCACATGGCCCACCAAAAGAGGTTCTCGGTGTCTTGGGACATCACGCGCATGCCCGTCTGATACTCGAAGGTGAGAGCCAGAACCTTCTCCTCGTCGCCGCCGTCCAAGGGGTCGCAGAAGAGATGCCAGAAGATGAAGCGACCGCTGTCATCGGGCATTCGATCTATCCAGACCCGACCATCCAGATCGACGAAACTAAAACGGCTGAAGGTGTCGGGCCTCGTTCGTGAGAGATGGTCGATCAGCCACGACACCTCGGCGGCGACGTTGACCGATAGGGGGGCGTCACAGTCCGTCAAATCGCGCCTCTTCAAGCTTGGCCACAAGCTTCTTGGACAGGTCATCTTGCTGGTTGGGGAGCAGGTTGCGTGCTCTGGCCATCGCCCGGCTCAACGCTGCCCGTGCTCTCAACACTCGTTTGGAGGGTTTAGGTTCGGTCTTGATCGGTGGGGGCGGCGCATCGAGCAGGGGAAGTCTCCGTTGGATTTCCTCGTCCGATAGGTGCGGATATCGTTCGGCAATCATCTGCGCCGCCTCGTCCCGTGGTCGCGAGCGAAGTTCATCGAGCCATCTGCTGTGCGCCGCTCCCTTCTTTCTCGTCATTGTCGTCGTCCTTCATGTGAGTGGCCGTTGGGGCCGATGTTTTGATGTTCACGCACGTCGCATTCGGTTGGTTGGT
>Ga0209630_10004523_pt1 | contig 12165 bp, 14 predicted proteins | sample COG_01_FD_184745 | JGI IMG/M metagenome (GOLD analysis project Ga0209630, IMG submission 184745) | Pelagic Microbial community sample from North Sea - COGITO 998_met_01 (SPAdes) (version 2) | ecosystem: Environmental > Aquatic > Marine > Neritic zone/Coastal water | place: Helgoland, sampling... | reverse complement strand
GGCGCTTCCAGGATGAGATCCTGATCGCCGACGGCCTGCCGGTCATCGATCAGCTGAACGGCGGCGCAACCAGCTCGCGCGGCGGCACGCCCAAGCAGGAGATCCAGATCCAGGGCGGCGCCTTCCGCAACGGCTTCGGCGCCTTCGTCAACGCCAACTGGCGCGAGGGCACCCACGTCGACGGCGGCTCGACCGGCTCGGACCTGGACTTCTCGGGCCAGACCACCGTCGGGCTGAACATGTTCGTCGACATGAACCAGCGCCCCGAGTGGGTGAAGAAGGCCCCCTGGCTGCTGACCGGCGCCCGGATCAGCCTGGGCTTCGACAACATCTTCGACAGCCGCACCGAGGTCACGACCTCGGCGACCCAGCTGCCGGTCAACTACCAGCCCGACTACCTGGACCCGACGGGCCGGGTCATCCGGCTCAGCTACCGCAAGGTGCTGTTCTAACCCCCGACGCGCCTGAAGACGGAAGAGGCCGGTGGATCGCTCCGCCGGCCTCTTTCATTCGGGGGCGCCCTCGGGCGGCTTCCTGCGGCCCCAGCGGCGCTTCGGCTCCTCGCCGTTGGCCTTGGCCGTGATCTCCTTCAGCTTGCGGCCCTGCATGGCCGAGAGGGCCTGACCGGGCGCGCCCTTCTCGGGATCGCCGAAGGCCCGGCCATAGGTCCTGATGCGGTCGGAGACGCCCTCGATGAACTCTCCCTCCCAGTCGGACAGGGGGATGCCGGCCTTGTCGGCCGCGCGTTTGGCGCGCTTGAGGGCGTTCAGGGCCTTGCGGCGCGCGGCCTCGCGCTCGGCCTCGAAGGGGCTGGCGGGCTTGTCTGTCTTCGCTTTGAAGCCCGACCCTTGCTTGAGCCCGGTCGAGCGCTTCATGCCTCCAGAGGAGGCTTTCGGACCGCCCGTGAGGGGCGTCCGCTTCAGGCTCAGATCTCGCCGAGGGCGGAGAGGTAGAGGTCCAGGATGGCGTCCTCTTCCTGGCGCTTGGCCTTGTCCTGCTTACGGATGCGGATGACCTTGCGCAGGATCTTGACGTCGTAGCCCTCGCCCTTGGCCTCGGCGAAGACCTCCTTCTGGTCGGCCATGATCGCGGCCTTGTCCTCTTCCAGACGCTCGATGCGCTCGATGATCGAACGCAGACGGCCCTGGGCCGCCGAGGTCAGGACGTCCGAGCTGTCGAAGGAAGCGGCGGCGTCGGTCATGGGGAGGCACTCCGGAGGAAGGCGGACTGGAAGAGGCGAGACGCTAACCACGTCGGCGCGGCGGGCTCAACCACGAACACGAAAAAGGCTGCGGACAGATTGCCCACAGCCCTAGATAGTCAAGACATTTCAGAGACTTAGGCGTCCGCGATCACATCGCAGACGCCGTAAGCGCCTGCTTAGCCCTGCTTCGCCTTGAAGCGCGGGTCGGTCTTGTTGATCACGAAGACGACGCCCTTGCGGCGAACGACCTTGCAGTCGCGGTGGCGGGTCTTGAGCGACTTGAGCGAGCTACGGACCTTCATGGTCGGACGTCCTGAGGCAAATCAAAAATAAAAGAGCCGCGGGGCGAACCTGCGGCGGAGCGGTGCATGTAGAGATTCGAGAGGCCGAAGTCAACCGCCGGGCGACGGATATGGACAGGTTCTTCGAGGAGCCAATAGCAGGCCCGGGCTCAAGCAGCGAGCCGCCGCGCGGCGAGCGTTAGCGCCAAAAGAATGGAGGCCTGGCCTCCGAGTCGAACGGAGGGTCTATGGGCTTGCGGGCCCATCGCGTAGCCCCTCCGCCACCAGGCCGCATCAGGGTGGAGGACAGAATGTCGCAGGCGCGTTGGGATTTGGCGAACGAACGCGGTGAACGGCCTGTTCACCCTGTTGGCGGCACAATGACGCTGAACTGCAACGCTCGCCGGTCTCGCGCGCTTGTGATTGCCTGAACGTCGTCCGGAGCCCTAGCCTGTCCCCCATGCGCCTTTCCGCCCGCCTCCTGCTGTTCCTGTCCGTCGCGGCCTGCGCCCCCATGCTGCCGCCCGCTGAGACGGTGCTGCCCCCTGCCCGGCCGGAGCCCCAGCCGCAGCCCCAAATCCAGCCGCCCCGGCCCGCGCCACAGCCGACGCAGCCGGTCTATGACCAGCCCGGCTTCGAGGGCTGGAAACAGGGCTTCCTGACCCGCATGGGCGGCGCCCGCCGCGCGGCCTATGAGCAGCAGCTGGCCGGCCTGACGCCCGATCAGGAGGTCATCCGCCTGGACGGCAACCAGCCCGAGTTCAGCCGCCCGGCCGGCGCCTATGTCGCCAACGCCGTCTCGTCCGCCCGCGTCGCCGAGGCCCGCCGCAAGGTGGACATCGTGCCGTGGAGCGTGACCCAGCGCTTCGGCGTCCCGGCCGAGATCCTGGTCTCGATCTGGGCCCAGGAATCCAGCTTCGGCCAGGTCCAGGGCAACAAGGACGTGATCCGGTCGCTGGCCACCCTCGCCTATGAAGGCCGCCGCCGCGACTGGGCCGAGGGCCAGCTGCGCGACGCCCTGGACATCGTCATCGACGGCCGCCGCAGCCGCGCCGGCCTGACCGGCAGCTGGGCCGGGGCCATGGGCCAGACCCAGTTCATGCCCGACAACTATCTGCGGCTCGGCGTCGACCAGAACGACGACGGCAAGGTCGACATCTGGGGCACCGACGTCGACGCCCTGGCCTCCGCCGCCAACCTGCTGGCCCAGGCCGGATGGAAGCGCGGTCAGGCCTGGGGCTATGAGGTCGTGATCCCGCAGGGCTTCGACTACTCGCTGGCGGACGGCCCGTCGCGGCCGTGGAGCTTCTGGCGCCAGCAGGGGGTGACCCTGGCGCGCGGGGGATCGATGTCCGACGCCGAGGCCGCCGAGAACGCGACCCTGCTGTTGCCGCAAGGCGCGCGCGGCCCGGCGTTCATCGGCCTGCCCAACCACTTCGTGATCCGCCGCTACAACAACTCGGTCTCCTACGCCCTGGCCATCGGCCTGACGGCGGACGGGGTGGCGGGCAAGCCGGGCCTCGTGGCCAGCTGGCCGACCGACGCCCCCATGTCGCGCGACCAGCGCGTCGGCGCCCAGGCCGCCCTGACGCGGATGGGCTATGACACCGGCGGCGTCGACGGGGTGGTCGGGGCCAACACCCGCGCCGCCCTGAAGCGCTGGCAGGCCGCCAACGGCCGCATCGCCGACGGCTATCTGACCGCCGAACTGGCGACCGAGCTGATGAGCCGCTGACCGGGCGTTTTGCACTCGGAAATTAGTGGGTGCAAAAAGTGCAATCGGTGAGATCAGGACTTAGGAACGCCTGACAGCTTTCTGAAAATACGGCGTATTTTCCAAGGCCGTTCGTTGCACCCGGTTTGCACTCGCGTGCAAGCGGCGTGGAAGGGCGACGGGTAATGTCAAAGACCGGACGGCCAGTATAGCCGAGCCCCGAGGCGTGCTGAGCCGATTGGGTCACGTCAGGCGCAAGTGGCTGACATCATTGGCGACCGTGCGCGAAATTATGCCGGTTCCCTTCGCCGGATGAGCGGCGGCAGGAAGGGAAGGCAGGGCGACCGGCCCGACTGGTTGACTGGTGTGAATCGCCGGGCCGGTCACGAAGCGCCTGTCAGGGAACGCTCCGCGCCCCTGTCATGCCACCACTTCCGGTTCCGTACACCGGGGATTCGCGTCCATCTTACAACGTTTTACAATTGGCCCCGCGCAGCGACGCCCGAGGCTGGATTACCCGCGTCAGGCCGCCCATGATCGCACTTCGGTCAGAAGGTTGGCGCGATGTGGTGGTCCATTCAAAGCTGGTGGGAATTCCACCGGGCCGCTGTGATCGGGCTGGTGATCTGCGTCCTGATCGCCGCGCTGTTCGGCGTCGCGCTGAAGGTGTGGCAGGGCCCGTACGGCCCCACCGAGGCCGCGACCGGCCGGATCATCGGATTTGGCAATTCGGTCGGCCGCCGCTCCCACCCGATCGCCTTCGTTCAGGTGGACGGCCGCCGCATGGAAATCCGCCTTCCCGGCAACCCGCGCTGTCGGATCGGGAGCCGGATCGCACTGGCCCGGACCCACAATCTGATCGGGCCGACCTACGAGACGGCGCCCGTCCCCGCCCCCTGCGGCTCCTAGCTGCAGCCCTCGACATAGCCGAGCGCCGGCATGACGCCGACGTGGATCAGGCTGACCTTGCCGTCGGAGCCGATTTCGAAGCGGACGGCCGGGTCGCCGCTGGCGGCATTGGGGGCGGTCAGATATTTGGCGGGGGCGTCCTGGTATTTGTGGGGCTCCTCGCGGAAGCCGCCGAACCAGCTCTTCACGTCCTTCTCGGTCGAGCCGACGCCGACGCCCTCGACCAGTTTGACGTCCGATCGCTGGCCGACGGTGATACGCTGGACCTTGCCCTGTTCGACGATGGCGTAGACCCCCGGATAGTCGGGCGAGGACACGGTGCGGCAGGCGTCGCCCGTCTGGGCCCCGCGCTCGGCCCACGAGCCGCCCGCCGGGACCGGCTGGCCGATCTTCAGGTCGCCGAGGCCTTCGAGGCCGATGATCTTCGTCGGGGCGCCGGGCGTCGGAGCGGGCGTGGGCGCCGGGGTCGGGGCGGCCGGAGCCGTGGAGGCGGGCGGCGCGGGCTCGGCGGCCTTCTCCGGCGCCGGACCGCAGGCGGCCAGCAGGGCAATGACGGAAACGGCGGCGAAGGCGGGCGCGGTGCGCGAGCTCGGAGCTTTCATGCCGCCTGAACGGCCCGCCCCCGCCCCCTGTTCCCTGCCCTCAGCTCGCCGGCTTCAGATACCGGTCGAACCAGCCGACGATGCGGCGCGAAAGGTCCTCGGTGTGCTCGCGCTGGCGGATGCCGTGGCCCTCGTCCTGATAGATGACCAGGGAGGTCGGGGTGCCGTTGGCGACGAGGCCGTGCCAGAACTCCATCGACTGGGGCGCCGGGGTCTCCAGATCGCGCTCGCCGACATAGATGAAGGTCGGGGTGTGGGCGTCCTTGATCGAGCGGATCGGCGACAGGCGATCATAGACCGAGGGGTCGTCGTAGAAGGTCGAGCCGAAGAAGGGGACCATCCACTGGTCGATGCCGTTCTGGCCGTAGTAGCTGCCCCAGTTGGCGATGCCGGCGCCGGCGACGGCGGCGTGGAAGCGCTGGCTGTGCGTGACGGTCCACATGGTCATGAAGCCGCCGTAGGAGTGGCCGTAGACACCGAGGCGGGCGTCATCGACCGGCGACTGCGCCTCGATGAAGTCGATCCCGGCGAGGATGTCCTTGAGGTCGCCGCCGCCGAAGTCCTGATAGTTCAGCCGCTCGAAGGCGTCGCCCTGGCCGTAGGAGCCGCGCGGATTGGGCAGGAACATGAAGTAGCCCGCCTTGACCAGGTCGGAGACCGTGCCGCCGAAGACGAACTTCGGCAGGGCCGCCGAGGACGGGCCGCCGTGGACCTGAACCACCATCGGATATTTGGCGCCGGGGGTCAGGGTGAGCGGCTGCAGCACCCAGCCCTGAACCGTCTGACCCTCTGACTGGTAGGAGATGCTGTGGGCCGAGACGGTGGCGGCCAGACCGTCGTTGTCATGGGTCAGGACGCGCATATGGCCGGGCGTCCCGACCTCGATGCGCGGGGCGCGGTCGAAGGTCTCGCTGACATAGGCGACCGTGCGGGCGCGGGCGTCGAAGGAGGCCTTCCCCTCCCCGGCCGAGATCGACATCGGGGCGGTGGAGACGTTGGACACCGCCTTCGCGACCGGATCGACCATGGCCGTGCCCGTCTCGCCGCCGACGATCAGGGTCGAGGCCAACCTGGCGCCGCGCCAGGCGACGGAGGTGAAGGTGCCGCGATAGCCGGGGGTGACGTCTGTGGGCACGCCACCCTCGAAGGGCACGGTGTAGACGTCGCCGCCGACCGAGCCGAAGTCGCTCATCACGCCGCCGATGAAGGCCACGGTCTTCCCGTCCGGCGACACGCGCGGGATGTTCATCTGATAGCGGGGCGCGGCGATGATCCGGGGCGCGCCGGCGATGGGGAAGGACCGCAGGGAGGCGACCCACCAGTTGTTGTCGCCATTGCCCTCGGCGGCGGTGGCGACGAAGCCCTGACCGTCCGGGGTCCAGTCGTATTCATAGACGAAGGTCCCGTCGGGCGAGACCATATGCGGTTGGCCGCCCGCGACGGGGACCGTGGCGATACGCTGGCTGTCCAGCGACAGGCTGCCGATCTCGCCGACCTGGCGGGCGCCGGCCTGGGTGGCGCCGGTCTCCTTGGACGGGTTGAGGGTGATCAGCAGGGCGATGGACTGGCCGTCGGGCGACCAGCGCGGCGTGGAGACCAGACCCTGGACGGTGGTGACGGCGCGCGGGACGCCGCGCTCGGACACATAGAGGGTGACGCCGTCCTGACCGTTGGCGAGGAAGGCCAGCTTCGATCCGTCGGGCGACCAGGCCGGGGCGCTGTAGCGGCAGGCGTTGCAGGGATCGATCGTGCCCGACACCTTGCCGTCCAGACCGCGCAGGGTGACCACGCCATGCGTCCCGGCCGCGCCCTGGGCCTGGCTGGAATCGACCGAGGCGATCGTCCGGCCGCCGGGGTCGAGGGTGACGCCGGAGTAGCTGAACAGGGTCGGCGGGACCGCTCCGGCCTGCGAGAGGGCCAGCGCGGCGACGAGGGGTGCGAACATGAGGAACTCCGACCTCGAATGAGATGCGGCGTTACAAACTACGCTCTGGCGGCTGTGGCAAGCTGTCGCAGTTCCGCGCCGTCAGGTTCCGCTGATCAGGCCCGTGAAGTCGGCGAACCATTGCCAGTGCGGGGCCATGAACATGGTCCACTCCATGGCCAGCAGACCCGCCAGGGTCACGGCATAGGGCGTCAGATAGCGGGCCTTGAAGCCACCGTGTTTGAGGGCGTCGCGGACGATCAGGGCGATCAGGATGACCTCCACCGTCCAGTAGGAGGGATGCAGGGAGCCGCGCAGACCGCCGATGGCCTCGATATTCATGCCGTAGGCGCGGCCCAGCGCCGGGATCAGGGCCACGAAGACCGTCGAACCCAGCCAGCGGGAATGCAGGGACATCGTCCGGCGCGCGAGGATGCCCGCGACATAGAGGACCGAAAAGAGGAAGAGCGACCAGAGGTCGATCCAGTCGAGGATCAGCAGGAGGTCCGGCGGGAAGTGCGAGACCGCGCCCTGGGAGGTCAGGACCACCACCAGAGCGCTGATCACCAGACCGGGCGCGAGAATGAGCGAGGTCCAGCCGATCCAGCGGTGGGTCCGGTTCTGGCGATGGCCGATCAGCCAGCTCTGCACGATCAGCAGCACCATCCAGCCGACCGCGAACAGGCCGTGGACGATGCGGATCGCATCCGGCGGCCCGAAGGCGCCCACGGTCGTCGGCCAGAAGCCGAACACGGTGACGGCCAAGGCCAGGACGAAGGCCCAGAAGAGATGTTTCACGCCTATCCCCCGACGAGTGAAGGAACTGGCGTAACACGGGTTTGACATTTCGTCTCCTCCCCCGTGCGAAGCATGGGGAGGTGGCTCCGAGCGCTTGCGAGGAGACGGAGGGGGTCTTGGATCCCTGCCGTCGGGAGGTGCTTCAAGACCCCCTCCACCGCCCACCGATCGCTGTGCGATCGGCCCCTCCACCGCTTCGCGGTCCCCCTCCCCATCAGAGATGGGGAGGATATGCGGCCTTCCTCTCCACTGCGTGGGGAGGAGACGCTGTTCCCTACTCCTTCAACCGCCAGGTGGCGCCGGTCGGGCCGTCCATGACGACGACGTTGAGTTCGGTCAGGCGGTCGCGGATGCGGTCGGCGGCGGGCCAGTCCTTGGCGGCGCGGGCGGTGACGCGTTCAGCCAGCAGGGCCTCGACCTCGGTCTTGAGGGCGTCGTCGGCGCCGCCTTCGAACCACTGGTCGGGCGAAGACAGCAGGACGCCGAGCAGTTGCCCCGAGGCCAGCAGCTGGCCCTTGGCGACGGCGACGGCGTCGTGGTCGCCGGCGGTCATGGCGCGCTCGATCTCGCTGGACAGGGCGAAGAGCTTGGACATGGCGCCGGGGGTGTTCAGGTCGTCGGACACGGCCTCAAGGAAGTCATCGGCCGGGACGTCACCCTTGGCCTCGACGTCGGCGGCGCGGCGCAGGGCGCCGTAGAGCCGGTCGAGGTTCTTCTTCGACTGGTCGAGCAACGACCGGTTCCAGTCCAGCGGCTGGCGGTAGTGGGCGCTCAGCAGGGCCCAGCGGACCACCTCGCCCGGCAGGTTCTGGACGAGATCGTGCAGCAGCAGGACGTTGCCGATCGACTTGGACATCTTCTCGGCGTCGACGGTCAGGAAGCCGTTGTGCATCCAGTAGCGGCTGTATTCGGCCGGGGCCTGATCGGCGTGGGCGTGGCCGTGGGCGCAGACGCCTTGCGCGATCTCGTTCTCATGGTGGGGGAAGACCAGGTCTATGCCGCCACCGTGGATGTCGATCGGCAGGCCGAGCGTCTCCTCGATCATGGCCGAGCATTCGATGTGCCAGCCGGGACGGCCCGCGCCCCAGGGCGACGGCCAGCTGGGCTCGTTCTCCTTGGACGGCTTCCACAGGACGAAGTCGTGGGCGTTCTTCTTGTAGGGGGCGACCTCGACGCGGGCGCCGGCGATCATGTCGTCCAGATTCCGGCCCGACAGGGCGCCATAGGCCGGATAGGCCGAGACGTCGAACAGCACATGGCCCTCGGCGGCATAGGCGCAGCCGGCGTCGATGATCTGGCCGATCTGGGCGACGATGGCGTCCATGTGATCGGTGACGTGCGGGGCGATGTCCGGCGGGCTGACGTTCAGCAGCCCCATGTCGGCCAGATAGGCGGCCTCGTAGCGGGCCGTGATCTCGCCGATCTCGACGCCTTCGCGGTGGGCCTTCTGATTGATCTTGTCGTCCACGTCGGTGACGTTGCGGGCGTAGATGACGTGGTCGGCGCCGTATTCCCGGCGCAGAAGCCGCGTAAGGACGTCGAACACCACCGGCGGCCGCGCGTTGCCGATGTGGGCGTAGTCATAGACCGTCGGACCGCAGACATAGAGGGTCACCCGCTTCGGATCCCGGGGCGTGAACACCCGCTTTTCACGGTGCAGGGTGTCGTAGAGGGAGAGCGTCATGGTGGAGGGCGGCCTTGATCGTTTTCTTGCAGTACGGACTGAACGTCCCATATAGCCGCGAAGCTGTTAAACAGTGTCCGAAGGCGAATGAAGCCGTCTTCGTCGCCTCCCCGTTCGTTTGAGACCGATTTCATGAGTTCGACGCCCGCAAAACCCGTTCTCGTTCCCGGGAACGACATGCCCCTGAAGCCGAGCCGCGAACAGGCGCTGGAGGCCGTGCGGACCCTGATCGCCTGGGCCGGAGACGATCCGACCCGCCCCGGTCTGGTCGATACGCCCAAGCGGGTCGTGGACGCCTATTCCGAATGGTTCGAAGGCTATGACGCCGATCCGGCCAAGGAGCTGTCGCGCACCTTCGAGGACGTGACCGGCTATGACGACATGGTCGTGCTGCGTCAGATCGAGGTCGAGAGCCACTGCGAGCACCATATGGCGCCCTTCATCGGCAAGGCCTTCGTCGCCTATATGCCGGGCGAGAAGGTGGTCGGCATCTCCAAGCTGGCCCGCGTGGTCGAGATCTTCGCCAAGCGTCTGCAGAACCAGGAAACCCTGACCAACGACATCGTCGAGGCCATCGAATCGCATCTGTCGCCCAAGGGGGTCGCCGTCCTGGTCGACGCCGAGCACCAGTGCATGACGACGCGCGGCGTGCATCACCGCCACGTCTCAACCGTGACGACCCGCTTCACCGGCGCGTTCAAGTCCGATCCGGCATTGGTTGAGCGCTTCCTGAAACTGGCCCGGGGCTGATCTTCTCGCCCGACGGGCGAAAAGCGACGCGACGGAACCGCCGGGGCGTCGAGACCGCTTTACAAGCGACGCCGGGGACGCCAAGACACCGGTCTGAACATTCAACCGCAGTCCGCCGCGCGGCGGGCCTCGACGGAGACAAGTAAGTATGGCTGGCAAAGTTTCGGGCCCCGTCGGCGCCTCGGGCGGCAAGACGATCCAACAGAACTCGGACATCAACGTCACGCCGTTCGTGGACATCATGCTGGTGCTGCTGATCATCTTCATGGTCTCGGCCCCGCTGGCCACCGTGTCGATCAAGCTGGACCTGCCGCCGGCCACCCCGCCGGTGAACCCGGAACAGCAGAAAGAGCCGACCTATATCTCGATCCAGGAATCGGGCTCGATCTTCATCGCCGACAAGCAGACCACCATCGAAACCCTGGCCAACGACGTCTGCGCCGCCGTGGGCAACCCCACCGGTCAGGGCTGCCAGGAAGAGCGCGTCTTCGTCCGCGCCCAGGCCGAGGTGAAGTACAACCAGTTCATGGAAGTCATGAACGAGCTGCAGAAGAAGGGCTTCTTCAAGGTCGGCCTTCTGAACGAAGACATCGAATAGGGTTCGTCCCCATTCGCGAAAAGATCAGGCCGCGCCCTCCGGGACGCGGCCTTTTCTTTGACTAAATGTCGGCTCCACATCTCCCGGCGGAACAAGGGTCCGCCAACCAACTGAGAGGGAGATCGCCATGGCTATGCGTTTTCAGGCTCCGAAGGCCGCCGAACAGAACTCGGACATCAACGTCACGCCGTTCGTGGACATCATGCTGGTGCTGCTGATCATCTTCATGGTCTCGGCGCCGCTGGCGACCGTGTCCCTGAAGCTGGACATGCCGCCGGCCCCGAACACGCCGCTGCCGCCTCAGAAGGACCCGGTCTATGTCAGCGTCCAGGCCTCGGGCGCCCTCTTCATCGGCGACAAGGCCACCTCGATGCAGACCCTGGCCGCCGACGTCTGCGCCGAACTCGGCGGGGGGGCCTGCCAGAACGAGCGGGTCTTCGTGCGCGGCGAGGCCGAAACCTCCTACCGCAGCTTCATGGCCGTGATGAACGACCTGCACGCCCACGGCTTCGAGAAGGTGGGACTGCTGAACGAGGACATCGAATAGGATGCCCCCTGCCCGCACGCTGACGATCGACGCCATGGCCCGGATCGACCTGACGCCGGTCGTCGGCGTCCTGCTGGCCCTGCTCACCATGGTCATGATCACCACGCCGGTGGTGAACACGGCCTGGGAAATGGATCAGTCGCCGCTGGACGGTATGTACGGAGACGGCCCGGCCTGGGACCCCGTCTTCGTCACCGTCGGGGCGACCGGCGGGCTGATGATCGGCGGAGCGGCCGCTTCGCAAGAGACCCTGGCCCGCGACGTCTGCGCCGCCCAATACGACGCGCGAGGGAGCGAATGCCACCGGCGTCCGATCTTCATCCGGGGCGATACGGAGGCGCGCTACGCCGATATCCTGTCGACGATGCAGGCGTTGAAGGCCGCGGGGTTCAAGGTGGCGTTCCTTCATGAGGACATCGAATAGGGTGACCCACGCCGAACTCCGCGCCCTGCTGTTCGCCCTGCCGGGCGTGGAGGACGGCGTCTCCTATGGCGAGCCGTCGTTCAAGGTGGCGGGCAAATTCCTGACCTGGATCCGGCCGCAACTGGACGACAGCATCGTGGTCCATCTCGACAGCCTCGACGAGCGCGAGCTGCTGATCGAGATGGACCCGGCGACGTTCCACTTCACCGACCACTACAAGGACCACCCGCTGGTGCTGGCGCGCATCGCCAGCGTCGATCCGGACTGGCTGAGGGTCATGCTGGCGCGGCGGTGGCGGAAACAGGCGCCGCGGAGCCTGTCGAAGGCGCATCCGACACTACCGGGAGAGGCTTGACCTGACGCGGGGTCAAGCTGTCATCGTCCGTCCTGAAACAGGACTGACCCCGTGACCGATTCCCCCGAACTGACCACGCGCGACTTCGTCCATGAGGCAGCGGACGGCTATCCGCTGTCGATGCGGCTGATCTCGCATTCCGAGCCGAAGCACGCGGTGCTGGTGTCGTCGGGGACCGGCTTTCCCAAGCGGTTCTATGAACGGTTCGCGCGGCGCCTGGCGGCGAAGGGGGCGGCGGTCCTGACCTATGACTTCCGGGGCATCGCCGGATCGCGGCCCGAGGACCTCAAGGCCATGGTCATGGACTATCCCGACTGGGGCCGGTGGGACATGCCGGCGGCGGTTCAGGCGCTGGAAGCGGCCGCGCCGGACCTG
>Ga0209630_10004520_pt1 | contig 12169 bp, 13 predicted proteins | sample COG_01_FD_184745 | JGI IMG/M metagenome (GOLD analysis project Ga0209630, IMG submission 184745) | Pelagic Microbial community sample from North Sea - COGITO 998_met_01 (SPAdes) (version 2) | ecosystem: Environmental > Aquatic > Marine > Neritic zone/Coastal water | place: Helgoland, sampling... | reverse complement strand
TGGTTGTCACGTTGGACACACTTCCAGGATACTAAGTTATCTATTTAACAAAGTATACGCGATGAATGTAAATGGTCCACTATTTGGTGATAGAACACTTTGGGAAATAAATAACCTTATATCTGAGAATGATATATACAAACATTATTCAGCAAATGTCAAAACAACATTTGGTAAAAAATTTGACAATATCGATTACTTAGAAATGGATTCATATAATCCAAGAGGTTGGCCTAACGAATTACTATCAGATGTTTCAGTAGTGTTTGTTGACGCGATTCATCAATATGAAGCGGTTCTCTATGACATACGAAATGGGATTACATTAGGTGCGGAGTATTTAGTTTTTGATGACTATGGACTACCTTGGTATCAAATGGATGTGAAAGCGGCAGTTGATAGTAAAGTAAAAGACGGGACACTTGAGGTTGTAAAACAGATAGGAAGAGAACCAGGGACTGAAGTCGCTTTTAATTTACAAACAGGTCCGGTATTATCAATTGATTGGGAAGGTTTAATATGCAAGGTAAAATAATATTCTTTTCAGAGAGTGAAACTTTTGGAAAAGCTCCAAGAGATTTTGAAGACGCGAGAACTGAATTTGGTTGGTCAATAATGTTGGACGCTGAGTGGTGTCCTATCGGTGTTAAACCAGATAAGAGATATGATTTAGGTATTGTTATTATACCAAAGAATAATCCAAATGTTAACATTGAATCATTTAGACAAGTTTGTGATAAGGTAGCAGTAATGCAAGAAGGACCACATTGGTATTTTCAAGATTACCCAGTTGATAAGCAAATACATTATATCAACACATTAAGAAATGCAGATTGGGTATATTGTCATAATGAATCTGATGTTGATTATTATTTAGGATTAGATTGTAAAGATGTAAGAGTTATGAGGTCAATGATGATTCCAGAAAGATTGGATTCGGTTGGTTATTCAAAGGAAAAGAGTGGAACATTACTGGGTGGTAATTTTGTGAGTTGGTATGGTGGTATGGATAGTTATTTAGTAGCGTCCGATGTTCCAGAAAAGAAATATGGTGTATCAATGGGTAGAAAACAAGAACAAGAAGATTCAATTGACGATATAGAATACCTACCTTATATGACTTGGAGAGAGTGGATAAAAAAGATTGGTCAGTATAAATTTGGTGTTCACTTAATGAGAACACACGCCGCGGGAACATTTAGTATGAATTTATCATTTCACGGAACACCGGTTGTTGGATACTACGGATTAGATACACAAGAATTATTACATCCGAACACCACTGTGGCAGTCGGAGATTTAAGAACAGCGAAATTTCTTATGAAAAAACTATACGAGGATGAGAGTTTTTACAAAGAGTGTTCAGAAGAAACACTTCATTTATTTCAAAAACATTATAGTGAAGAAGCGTGGATGAAAGATTGGAAGATTAGAAATGGATAAAACGATATCATTTATACAACCATCAAGAAACAATTTAAAATACTTGAAATGGAGTTACGAAGCAATCAGAAAGAATCTTGGATACAGACACGAGATTTGTATGGCAGATGATTTCTCAAATGATGGAACTTGGGAATGGTTACAGGATATAGCCAAGAAAGACCAAAATGTCAAGATACATAGAAATGAGGGTCCAACAAGATTAGGACACACTATATTATATGATACATTAATTAATGATTATGCAACCAATGACATTGTGATGATATATCACGCTGATATGTATGCACTACCAGGTCTTGATGAAGAAATATTAAAACACATAAAGCCAGGTGTGGTTGTGAGTGGAACAAGAATAGAACCACCACTACATCCGGATGGTGTAGAAAAATTATTAATTGACTTCGGTATAGAACCAGAAGAATTTAAAGAGGACGAGTTATTGTCTTGGCATAACGCCTCTTCCAAATTAAATCATCCGAAACTAGAAAAAGAAACCACAGAGGGAATATTTGCACCTTGGGCAATATACAAAAAAGACTTCCAATCTATTGGTGGACACGACCCATTGTATGCACCACAATCAAAAGAGGATAGTGATATCTTTAACAGATTTATATTAAATGGATACAAGACAATACAGACTTGGAGAGGTTTTGTATATCATATGACTTGTAGAGGTTCAAGATTTGCTGAGGGAGCAAAACGAAATCCCGAAGGTGAAGTCGCTATGGTAGGTAGAGAAACGGATGAGTGGTTGACACAAAATGAAAGGTCAACAAGAAACTTTGCAAGAAAGTGGAGTTCATATTGTTTACACGATGATTACTTAAAACCATACATACAACCAAAGTATGATATAGGATATGTTGTTAAGAATTGTGATATGAATTCTTTGGTGGGATTGGAACCTTGGTCAGATAGTATGTATATTGGTGATGAAGAATTAGTCAAACAATATATTAAAATAGAACAAACACAAACAGAATTTGATTTAAAAGAAAGGTTATTGAAATCCGACATAGACAATAACATAGTCGTAAGCTTTGATGTAAGTAGACTTAGACAAGAGGATTACGAAATGTTGATTATGTTACCAGAGATAATCAAAGATAGTGGAAAGATTGGAGAATTCACATTAGGAATATTTGACATTGAAATCAAATCATTAGAAACATACGAGAAGGAGTTAATTAAGTGCAATTTAAATTAATACATAAAAGAAGTAACGAAGTGGTAGATAAACTTGGAACAAGAACATTGGATTATGCAAAAGAATACTTCCAACAAAAGAAAAGGTTACCACTCGAAACCTTTAATAAAATATATGAGGTCAAGGAAGATGACGGAAATAGACCTACACGGATTTAAACACGAAGAAGTAGAAGATAAGTTACCGAACTTGTTAATCGTTCATTACAATATGAATAATTTTCCGATTAGGATTATAACAGGTAAAAGTGAAAAGATGAAAAAAATAGTTCGTGAGACTTGTGAAACACAAGGATTCACGATAGATGACTTCTGGAATGACAATCCAGGAGCAATAATATTAAGGAGTTAAAATGGAAACATTACAAATTTTAGGTTGGATATACTTAGGAGTAGGATTAGGTAGTATAGGTGGAGTGATAGGATTAGGATTACTTCAGGCAGGTAAAGTTACATCATTAGAAAGAGAAATCAATGATTTAGAGTTCAAGAATAGAATTTTAAGAGGTGAGAACGAAAGACTATCCAAAAGAGGTAAACCACAACCAAGAAAAAGAAGAAATTGGAAGAAAAAACCAGTCAAAAAATAGATATATTTTCTAATTAGTGATATTTATTAGTGTATGAATAAACAAGACAAACAAGACTTACAACTCATAGACTATCGTTTGGACGAACAAGACAAACGAGTTAGTGAGTTACATACAGAATTCAACACGAAACTTGGTGATATTCACGAAGATATCAAGTTTATCAAAGAAAACCTATTTAATCCCGAAACAGGATTATGGGCCGAAACAAAACTCAATTCCCAACATAGACAAAACACATCAAAATGGAGAACCATTGTGGGTGGTGGTGTCATCGCTCTGATGATTGATATGTTTTGGGATATGTTCACAAAATAAAAAAAATATAAAAAAAGCTTGACTTTTACAAATAGTATACATATATTAAGGTGTAAGTTATTTGACAATTAGGTAGTAAATTCATCACGGAAATCTTATCGTGTCCAGTAAGGGCGATGTTAACGGCGGTAAGACAGGTGGTTAGGTAAACAAACAAACAGAATCACTTTGGAAACATTGTGTGGTTTGTTCCGATACGCTGGAAGGATAGACATCAAATCAGATACTTGTTTTAGAAATATTACTTGGGGTTTGTTGCCGACTGGGTGTTAAGGGGTGATGATAAAAACTACCTTTTGTTAAACTTCTAAGAAAATTAAAAAAAAATAAAAAAAAATCTCATTTTGAGGTTTTTGTTTAATATATATAAATATACTAAGTAGTTTTAGTATTAGTTTTTTGACAATTTGGAATTTGGAAAAGTAGAAAGATTAATTACCTTTCTATGGGATTGGCAGAATAATGGGTAAACATTAGAAGCCCATATAGCAATCTAAGACAAAGTTGTGGTAACTTGATAGTTGGAAAATATTTTAATTATCTATATCGACAGATATTGTCTAATGTATTTCCGTAAAACAGACAAGATGATTCTTGTGACTCTATTGTAGGTAAGGGTAAAACTGAAATCCTACTGAATGGCTGAACAATCTAAATTTGGAGAGATAAAGCATTTATATAGAAATTGTATTCACATCAATGAGGGATAACCACCTTGAGATGAACTATCGTAACTGATAGATATAAAGTTTAGAGTATGAAAAAATCCAAGACGGAAATTGTGAGTAATCATTAATCTCGCATCCCCTATAAAATTCCAAACATTTAAAGCCCCAACGATTTTTAGTTTCCACCTTTTATACAAACTTTAAAAACAATGGGGCTTTTTTTTTAAAAAGATAAAATAAATTACATTTTTCTTAATTAGGTTTATATTTATATATGTATTAATAAAGGTTTCACTCACGAAAGTGAAAATTAACAAATGACAAATAAAAAATAGGAGATTACAAATGGACTTAAATGCAATTCGCAAACGTCTCGGTCAATTACAGACCACAAACAATCGCACATCAAGCTTATGGAAACCACAACCAGGTAAAACCCAAATTCGTGTAGTGCCTTATGAATTCTGCAAGGATAATCCTTTCATTGAATTATTCTTTCACTACAATCTGAACAATCGTTCTTATTTATCACCAATCAGTTTTGGTCGTCCAGACCCAATTGAAGAGTTCGCACAGAAACTCAAAGCAAGTGGTAATAAAGAAGATTATCAATTGTCTAAGAAATTGGAAGCAAAGATGAGAACCTTTGCACCAGTTATCGTTAGAGGTGAAGAATCACAAGGTGTTAAATTTTGGGGATTCGGTAAAACGGTTTACCAAGAACTACTATCAATCATAGCTGACCCAGATTATGGTGACATAACAGACGCAGTTAATGGTCGTGATGTAGTGGTTGAGTTCATCTCGGCAGAAGAAAGTGGAGCAAGTTTCCCTAAAACAAACATTAGAGTGAAACCTAATCAAACACCAATCTCTGACGAACCAGCAGTGCTTGAAAAAGTCAAGACATCACAAAAAGACATTACTGAAATTTATCAAGAGCAGTCTTATGACGACTTAACCAATGTTCTAAACGAATGGTTAAATCCAAATGAAGACTCAACAGAAGAAGTGAAACAAGAAAGTGTTTCAACTTCTGACTTAGGAACTTCTAAAGTGAAAGACACTTCAGAAGCTTTTGATGAATTATTCAATTCGTAAATAATAACACAATATGGGGGTTGAACAATCAATCCCCATTTAAAACGGAGTAAAAGAATGTCAGTAACTGATGTATTGGCTAAAACATTAGCCGACTCTTTGAATAAAAAATTCAAAGACACAAACAAAGTGGCATACTTCTTAGACGGAAGTGATACCACACCAACAGATATTAGGGAATTTATCTCAACGGGTAGTTCCACATTAGATTTGGCTATATCAAATAGACCAGATGGAGGTATCGCAGTTGGTAGAATTACAGAAATCAATGGATTAGAATCAAGTGGTAAATCTCTACTTGGTGCACACATCTTAGCAGAAACTCAAAAGAAAGACGGAGTAGCAGTTTATATAGATACTGAAACATCAGTCAGTCAAGAGTTTATGGAAGTCATTGGTTTAGATTTAAATAAGATGTTATATTTACATTTAGAAACCGTAGAAGAAATCTTTGAGGCAATCGAAGAAATCGTAACACAAGTCAGGTCATCTGATAAAGATAGATGTGTAACGATATTGGTTGACTCATTGGCAGCCGCATCAACGAAAGTTGAAATGGAAGCCGACTACGACAAAGATGGTTGGGCAACTTCAAAGGCAATCATTATATCAAAAGCTATGAGAAAAATCACTCAAATGATTGGAAAACATAATGTAGCTTTGGTATTCACTAATCAATTAAGACAAAAACTCGGAGTAATGTTCGGAGACCCTTGGACAACAAGTGGTGGAAAAGCATTACCATTCCACGCATCAACACGAATCAGACTAAAGAATATGGGTCAAATCAAAGACACTAAAAAGAATGTCCTTGGTATGAAGTGTAGAGCACAGATTGTCAAGAATAGATTAGGACCACCTTTGAGACACGCAGACTATGATATGTATTTCGATAGAGGTATTGACAACTATGGTGGTTGGTTAACCGCAATGAAAGAGCATAAACTCGTTAAGTCGGGTGGTGCTTGGTATACATTAGTGGACCAAAACGGAGATGAACATAAGTTTATGTCAAAAGATTGGGAAGAATTAATTACCAAAAATGACGAACTAAGAGAATATGTTTATCAACTCATTTGTGATAAGGTTATATTAAAATACAAAGAAAAACTTGGTATTGATGATGTAGAGTTTACAGATGAGGTCCTTGGTGATTAACAAAAGACACCTATCGATTCTGAATCAAATAAAAGAATCTGGCGGCGAAATAGATAATGGAAAACCTAATGACTCGGTTATGTTGATTGACGGCATGAATTTATTCATACGAGTATTTTCAGCCATACCAACTACTAATGAGGACGGAGTTCACGTTGGTGGAATAGTTGGTTTTTTAAGGTCATTAGCTTTCAATATTAATATGATTAGACCTACCCGAATTATCGTTGTGTTTGACGGTAAAGGTGGGTCTAACCGCCGTAGAAAGATTTTCCCAGAATACAAAATGGGAAGAAAGATGTCGTATCGTTTAAATCGAGCACACACTACTTTAACTCGTAATGAAGAACAACAAATGATGATACGACAACTCAATCGTGTTGTAGAGTATTTGGAGTGTTTACCGATATCAATTATGAATATGGAAAATTGTGAGGCAGATGATGTAATCGGATACCTTTCTAAACACATATACAAAAATAACAAAACCACAATCGTCTCAACAGACAAAGACTTTTTACAATTGGTCGATAAGACCACAAGAGTGTATTCACCTACTAAGAAAAAGATGTATGATGAGGACAAAGTATTTGAAGAATACGGAATACACCCAAGTAACTTTTTATTATTCAGAATGTTTGACGGAGATAAGTCAGATGGAATACCAGGCGTAAATGGTATTGGAATGAAAACTTTAATCAAGTTATTTCCATTTATGGGAACAGAAGACAAGTATACATTGGAAGACATTTACAGAAGTGCAGAAACACAGAAAGTTCCATTGTGTGAAAAGATATTACAATCAAAAGATTTATTAGATATGAACAAACGACTTATGGATTTAGAAGACGGAATTATAACTGGACACACAAAATTAAAAGTAAAGGAAATAGTTGAACGACCAATCCAACGAGTAATCAAACATAGATTTCAAAAGATGTTTTTAGAAGATAAGTTGTATCAGGCATTACCTAATCTGAATAGTTGGTTAGCAACTACATTCAATAAATTAAATTTTATGGCAGAGGAGACTCATAGGTGATAGAATTAAACAAAACATATAATAAAAATTGTTTAGATACAATGAAAGAAATGCCAGATGATTTCGTGGATATGACATTGACTTCACCACCTTATGATAATCTTAGAGATTATAAAGGATATAGTTTTGACTTCGAACCAATCGCAGATGAACTATATCGTATAACAAAACCAGGTGGAGTTGTAGTTTGGGTGATTGGAGATGCAACAATCAAAGGAAGTGAAACAGGAACATCATTCAAACAAGCACTATTTTTCAAAGAAGTGGGATTTAATTTATTTGACACAATGATATATGCAAAGAAACCTCGAGGAGCAGTAGGCAACAATAAAACTTATTGGCAAACTTTTGAATATATGTTTGTATTTAGTAAGGGAACACCAAATACAATAAATTTAATTAAAGATAGAAAGAATAAGGAAAGCAGAAAGGGAGACCGAGGGACAAAAAGACTGACAGATGGAAGTTTAAAAAAAATTGAAAGGGCAGGTTATGAAGAGTATGGAAGAAGAACAAATATATGGGAATATGATGTAGGCAAGGGACACTCTTCCTCGGATGACGTTGCCTTTGAGCATCCCGCAATATTTCCAGAAAAATTAGCAAAAGACCACATAGTGAGTTGGACTAATGAAGGTGATTTAGTATATGATTGTTTTATGGGAAGTGGAACAACAGCAAAAATGTGTATGGAAAATAATAGAAATTATATCGGTAGTGAAATCTCAAAAGAGTATTGTGAGATTATACAGAAAAGATTAGAACCATTAAAAGTTTGGGATAAGTTCGGTGGGTAGAAAGCGTAAATATCATACTGAAAAAGAAAGACGAGAAGCTCAAAGAAAGTGGCAAATGGACCATTACTTACGCAATAAAGAAAAAATTAAACAGAAAGCAAGAGAAAAGTACAGAGAGAAAAAAAGAAATGAGTTATATGAAAAAAAAGCTAATGCTTTGTACGGAGAAATTGATATTTAATATTATAAGGTTATGAGCAAAAACGAATCACTAATACAATACGGAACATCTTTCCAATCAAAAATCATCACATCATTGTTGTTGAACAATAAGTTCATCAAAACCGTGTATGATATATTGGAAACAAGTTATTTTGACGCAGACTCAAACAAATATTTGATTAAAGAAATTAAAAAGTATTTCGACCACTACAAAATCCCACCAACAATGGAAGCTATGAAAGTATTGATTGATGATGTGGATAACGATACATTAAAAACATCAGTAGTGGATAGTTTGAGAAATGCTTGGAACTTTAGAGAATCACCAGACTTGGAATTCGTTCAAGAAAAAACATTAGAGTTTTGTAGGAATCAAGTTATCAAAGCAGCAATTATGGATTCAGTAGAGTTATTGGATACTCAACAATACGATAAGATAAAAGGTGTGATTGATACTGCTATGAGAGCAGGAGTTGAAAGAGATATCGGACACGAATACAATACTGGTTTTGAAGAACGAATGACACAACAATCAAGAAAGTGTGTTCCAACGAAGTGGGATAGTGTTAATGAATTAATGGACGGAGGTTTAGCAGGTGGGGAACTTGGAGTGATAGTTGCACCAGCAGGTATTGGTAAATCTTGGACACTACAAGCAATCGGAGCAGACGCAGTTCGTCAAGGTAAAACCGTAATACATTATACATTAGAGTTAAATGCACAATATGTTGGATTGAGATATGATACCATTGTATCAGGACAACCAACAGCAAATTTACAATACCACAAAGAAGAGGTATTAAAAAAGATTAATCAATTAAAGGGTGAGTTAGTAATTAAATATTACCCAACAAGAAGTGCAAGTGTCAACACAGTATCTGCACACTTACAACAATGTGAATTACAAGGTATAAAACCAGATATAGTATTGGTTGACTATGCAGATATTATGAAGTCAACACAACATTTTACAGAAAAAAGACACGCAATAGGATTAATATACGAAGAATTAAGAGGTATAGCTGGTGAGTTTGATATACCGATATGGACGGCATCACAGGCAAATCGTTCATCTTTGGAAGAAGATGTGATTGGAGCAGATAAAGTATCGGAAGATTACAGCAAGGTAATGACGGCAGATTTTGTTATGTCTATGAGTAGAAAAGTTGAAGACAAGATAGCAAACACAGGTAGATTCCACGTGATTAAAAATAGATTTGGACCAGACGGAATAACCTTTCCAGCAACCATCAATACCAACACAGGATTCATACAAATCTATGAAACCAGTACACAAGAAGGTAGACAGACCCAAGGAAAAATGGATAATGCAGAGGAGTATATGAGAAAAACATTAGCTCAAAAGAAGAAAGATTTTGATAATTTTGAAACTGATGGATTTGAATAAAACTTCTAAGATTAATTTAATAGAACTTCAAAGAATTTAAAATAATCTCGTTTTTAATCTATATATATCCTACTTATATTAGGAAGAAAAAAAGAGAAAAATGAAGGACAAATAAAATGTTTAAGTTATCAGAAAACTTTATCAGTAAGTACAAAAGAAAGAAAGCACCATTCGGTTTCAACGGATTAGGTGAATTAGTTTATATGCGTACCTATTCAAGAATTAAACCAGACGGAAAAAATGAAAGATGGTGGGAAACCGTCCAAAGGGTTGTAGAGGGAACATATTCAATGCAAATGAATCACATTGAATCTCATCAATTAGGTTGGAATCCCTGGCAAGCACAGAAATCCGCACAAGAAATGTATGATAGAATTTTCAATATGAAGTTCTTACCACCAGGTCGTGGTTTATGGGCTATGGGAACAGCAATCACAGAAGAAAAAGGATTGTATGCAGCTCTAAACAATTGTGCATTCGTATCAACAAAAACAATTAAAGACGACTATTCAAAACCATTTTGTTTCTTAATGGACGCCTCAATGTTAGGTGTTGGAGTAGGATTCGATACTAAAGGAGCGGGGGAAATTATCGTTAAAGGTGTTGATATCAAAAGAGATGAACAAAATTTCCAAATACCAGATACTCGTGAGGGTTGGGTTGAATCATTACAACACTTATTAGAAAGTTACTTTCACGGACAAGGAGAAGTTGTATTTGATTATAGTTTAATTAGATTAGCAGGTGAACCAATCAAGGGATTTGGTGGAGTATCATCAGGACCAGAACCATTAGAAGAAGTCCACGAAGAAATTAGACAAGTATTAGAGGGAAATTCAGGACAACCAATCACAATAACAACCATCGTAGATATTATGAATTTAATCGGTAAGTGTGTTGTGGCAGGTAATGTAAGAAGAACTGCTGAGATTGTATTTGGTGACGCTGATTCAGAAGAATACTTAGACTTAAAGAATTATAAAGTAAATCCACATAGAGACCAATATGGTTGGACATCAAACAACTCAATATTTGCAGAACTCGGTATGGATTATACAGAAGTTTCAAAACGAATCGTAGATAATGGAGAACCAGGATTAGCTTGGTTAGACAATATGAGACATTATTCTCGTATGAAAAACGGAGGAGATAATAAAGACCACAGAGTAATGGGTGGTAATCCTTGTTTGGAACAATCATTAGAATCATATGAATTGTGTTGTTTAGTAGAAACATTTCCAGACAATCACGACGATTTAGAAGACTACAAAAGAACACTCAAGTATGCATATCTATATGCAAAAACCGTAACACTCGGTAGAACACATTGGTCAGACACCAATAGAGTTATGTTGAGAAACAGAAGAATCGGTTGTTCAGTTAGTGGTGTCGCACAATTCATAACTAATCGTGGACTAAATGAATTTAGAGATTGGTTAGAGGGTGGATACGATACCATTCAAGAGTGGGATAAGATGTATAGTGATTGGTTCGCAATACCAAGAAGTATCAAGACTACATCAGTTAAACCAAGTGGAACGGTTTCTTTATTAGCCGGAGCAACACCAGGTTTACATTATCCAGAATCGAGATTTTACACAAGACGAATTAGATTATCAATTAATTCGGAATTAGTAGAACCCCTAAAAAAAGCAGGTTATAAAATTGAACCAGCGTTTGGGTCAGAAGACTCAACATTAGTCGCTGAAGTGCCAGTAGATGTCGGTGAAGGAATAAGAACTGCAGCAGAATTATCCATTTGGGAACAATTCAGTTTAGCAGCATTCCTACAAAGACATTGGGCAGACAATCAGGTTAGTTGTACTGTGACATTCGACCCTGAAACAGAAGGAAAAGAAATTCCATTTGTATTAAATTACTTCCAATACCACTTAAAAGGAATAAGTTTATTACCAAGACACGATTACGGAGCATACCCACAAATGCCTTACGAAGCTATTGAAGAAAAGGAATACAATAAACAAGTTAAAAAATTAGGTAAATTATCATTCGGTGTTATCAAGAATGAAGAAGCAGAAGTTGATAAGTTCTGCAACAACGATAGTTGTGAAATACCTGGAGAAGAATTAACAAGTGAGAATTAAATTTTCTTAACTGGCAGACGACACACCAGTATAAAAATGTGTCATCACAGAAACAAACAAGGAGAAACGATTATGAATATTCGTAATCTTATAGTATTGTTTATGGTAACCACAGGATTGTTCGCACAATCAATAATGGGAACCGTTTACGATTCTAACTCAAGA
>Ga0209630_10004518_pt1 | contig 12171 bp, 14 predicted proteins | sample COG_01_FD_184745 | JGI IMG/M metagenome (GOLD analysis project Ga0209630, IMG submission 184745) | Pelagic Microbial community sample from North Sea - COGITO 998_met_01 (SPAdes) (version 2) | ecosystem: Environmental > Aquatic > Marine > Neritic zone/Coastal water | place: Helgoland, sampling... | reverse complement strand
TGTTGATAATTTATTGTCTGATATAGAAACGTTAATTAATAAATTGGAGAGTAGAGTTAATTCATAAGATGAATTGATTGATTACATTGAGCAATTATTATCTAAAATTGAAAGACTAAACCAAAAAACAAAGATGAGTAAAGATATAACTAATATGACAACAGAAGAGATTAATTCAGAAAGAAGTGAATTGGAACCTATGGTAATCTTGATGAGAGATCTTGATATTGACGAACATGACGGTATAAACTATTATAATATTGCTAATAGATATAGTAGGTTATGTAAAGAATCAGTTTTAAGGAGTTTCTTAAACAAAAACAAAGATGAGTAAAGAAGACATAATAATAAATGCAGGATTACCGAATATTTTTCGAGCAGGTGAGGAAGTAATGAGAGGTAAAGCAATTGACTTTGCAATTAAATCTCTAAAGGCTGAATGGAATTATCCAGAAGAATTCCTTATTAAAGTGGCTCATCAATTTGAATGTGCTAGCGAAGGTAATATATTCTTAGATTTCCTAGATGGAGCTGACGATATGGAAGATGCATGGAGAAGATATTGTGAATATAGAGGTATTGGTGACGATATTGAATTTCACTTAATGGATTAAAACAAAGAAGATGAATAAGAATTTATTTTTATTGAGAGGAATACCAGGAAGTGGAAAGACTACTCTTTCTAAAGAACTTAACACTATTAATGTAGAAGCAGATACATACTTTGTTCAAAAATCTGGTGTATATAAATTTGACCCAACTCATCTTCCTGACGCTCACAAATGGTGTAAAGATTATACAGAAGATCTAATGAAACGAGAAATTTCAAACATTTCAGTTTCTAATACATTCACTCAAGAATGGGAAATGGAGGCATACTATAATATTGCAAAAAAACATGGATATACTGTATTCTCACTTATCGTAGAGAATAGACACGGCGGAGTAGATACCCATAATGTTCCAGAATCGTCAATAAACGCGATGATAGATCGATTTTCAATTAAATTAAAGTAATTATGCAAGCAACACATGAATACCACAAATTATTACAATACATATTAGATAATGGTAAAACAAAAACGAATAGGACTGGTACGGGTACAAAGTCTATATTTGATTATAAAATTAAGTTTGATATGGAACAAGGTTTCCCTCTTATCACTACTAAAAAATTACATATTAAGTCAATTATCCATGAATTACTATGGTTCCTCAAAGGCTCTACAAACACAGAATACCTTAAAGAAAACGGAGTAAGTATTTGGGATGAGTGGGCAGATGAAAATGGAAATCTTGGACCCGTCTATGGTAAGCAATGGGTAAGTTGGACAGCCAATGATTATTCCGAAATTAAGATTCATACGTATAACATCAATCAAATCCAAAACGCTATTGACACACTAAAGAACAATCCCGATTCACGTAGGATAATGGTATCAGCTTGGAATGTAGGTGATATTGAACAAATGGCGTTACCACCATGTCATTGGGCATTTGAGCTATACACGGAGGAGTTGACTGAAGCGGAAAGAGGTCAAATATTTAGAGCAGAAGCAATGGGTCCAAAATTAGGGTTTGATATTGTTAACGGCAAACCTGTTCCATCAAAGAAAACAAACACAGAACATTATAATGAATATAATGTACCCTCAAGAAGACTTCATCTTAAATGGCATCAAAGAAGTGTAGATACATTTTTAGGACTTCCATTCAACATAGCAAGTTACGCACTATTACTTCATATGTTTGCACAACAAACTAATATGGTACCGGGTACATTAGTTGGAGATTTAACAAATGTTCACATTTACGACAACCATATGGAATACGTGAAGAAACAGCTGGAAAGGCAATATTATAAATATAAAGCTCCAACATTATTAATAAACGGACATGATACAGACGGAAAGGAATACTTTCCAAAAGGAATATTTCATTATGAATATGATGACTTTGACATACAAAATTATGAATACTTCCCAAATTGGAAAAATGTTCCTATCGCAGTCTAAACACTATTCCCTAGTGATGCGGTACGCCTTATTTAGCAACAATACGTGATATATACAAAGCGAATCAATTGCAATTATCTCCGATATTGTCATACTAAATGGTAACGCTATCAAAGCGGTTATGTATATCCAAAAACACCACCTAAACTTATTAGATTTAAACAATGGATATAAGTTAGATATAAAGAATATAACTGCTATCGCGTTGTGCATTCCAGGATACATAGTTAGCGAAAAAGCAGTAAGAAGTAATAATGATAATGCCGATATTTTCCAGTTACTTAAAGAAAATAGATAATATGATGTTGCTGCGTTGGTAATAATAAAAAGAGGCTGTAGGCTAGTATCCCAATAACTAGATATTGACGGTTTGTATCCATTAGTTAATATACATATAAACGGAGAAATGGCAGCTAATAAAATAACCACCATTCTCAGTCTATATTGATACGAGCTTAACGTAAAGTGGGTCATTTAAATAATGTATTCTTTGTATTATTTATCAGTTCCCGCAGGTGATACAATCCTATATCTAATGTATTTAATGGATCTATGTTGTTAACCATACATAAATATGCGATCTGAACATATAATATGTATTCCACCTTCTTATGTTCTACATTTGCTTACTCACTTATTTTTTAAGTGATAAGTATTCCCAAGCTTTACATGCAGCCCATCCTAGTGCTAATCCGGCATATAACTTATATCCGTATGTAAGTAACATAGCTCCTAATAATCCTGTCGCAGCAATTCCGATATACCATGAATTAACTACATCTTTTATTTTATCTAACATAATTTATTGTTTTTATTATTTATTTAAAGATAAAGTGTATAAAAGTTTAAAGCAAAAAAAAGGAAGAATCTTTCGATTCTTCCTTTAATTTGTCTATATTCTAGTTAATCTTTCGATTAAAGAGTATTAGTAGGTGCAACACCACCAGTTAAAGTAGCCATGTCTCCTTGAACATTCATATTCACATACTGTGTTTCTGGATGCCATCCTGCTTCAGTGATTGCGTAACGTGATTTCATCCCGATCTTTGGAGAGAAAGTTCCTTCAGCAATAGTCTGTAAAGACTCAGCCATGATGTAAGGCATAAACTTAACACCTGGTTCTTCATCTGCTCCTTTACGACCGATACAAATTCTTGTATCTCCGAAAGAAAGGTTTGGATCAACGTATACTTGTACTCCGTAAACTTTTCCAGCTGGGTAAAGGTTACCTGCAACTCCACTCATATCCGTAGGTACTTGTGCAATTGAATAACCAGCTACATCAGCTAGTGCCGAAGCTACACGTCCGTTAGTTACCATGAATGTACCTGCTCCGAATCTACCTCTGTGGTAAATTAAGTTAGATAATTCAAGAATCTTAGTAACTAATCTTCTTTGTAAAGTAGAAACGTTTTCGAATCCACCAGTTCCTGCTAGTAAATCAAGTTGAGTAATTCCAGCACCTTCAACTGCTGCAACCTCAGTGTTATGAGTATCCGCTAGTGTGAAAATTCTGTCAACTAATCTTTTGTTGATAGATTGTGCAAGGTCGTTAACTGCAACGTTCTCTAACATAGAGATAACGTCATAGTTCCAAACTCTGTTCAAATCTTGGATTTGCTCTACAGATGCAGAGATCGCAACTTGATCAGTTCCAGCCTCGATGAATTTAGTAAACATTCTTAATCCCATTTGACGGAATGAAGATTGTTCACCTTGTTCTCTTGTCATATTACCCGGTACTTGACCGTTTGTAGTTGGTAAATAAGGACCAGAGAATGCGTCAGTGTTTTCTGTAGCAGGATCATTAGCTGTGCTTGTGAAACCAGAAATATGGTTTTCTAAAGCCGAAACTAATTGAACTGCTGCTTCTGCAACTGTAACAGTCCCTGCAACTACTTGACCACCAACATTAAGAAGTACTCCACCTGCGTTGATTTGCTCAGCAACACTTAAACCTGAACCGTTAGCATCATCTAATTGAATTTTAATAATCAATTGACCATCTACTCTAGAGAAACCTACGAAGGTTGCCGTTGGTGCAGCTGCTGCTGTCGTCCATACAACTGCATCACCTGCTTCAGGTAATACTGTAAAGGATGCTGGTGTGATTCCCTCAATTTTAACCAAGAAAGGCTCAAATCCAGTATCTAATCTACCACCTGTGTAAAGGTAATCTAGATAAGGTAAGAATCCTACTGGAGAATCCATAGGTACAACTGGAACTAAATCGAAACCGATCGTTTTTGCTGCAACTTGGATAGCAACTGGTAGTAAAGAAGGAAATTTATCTCCCGATCCACTATCTGCTACTCCGTAGCTGTTTTTTGCTCCACCTGCAGTGAACGGTGTGTTCGTTGCTAAAGGTGCTGCCGCTGCTCCCATTCCTGGTAAAGCGCCTGGAGTCTGTAAGAATTGACCTGGTCCAGCTTGTTCAAATAACGGTGCAGTATTGTCAAATATTGCGTGGTTATGTGCGTATTCTGCCAACCAAGGTGTTTTACTCATATCAGCTCCGTGTGACTCCAAGATTGGAGCCCATGTGTTGTTCAATGACGAATCATTAGAACGTCTGAAAATTTTAGTACGTGCCATTTTATAATAACATTTTTTTAGTTGTTACCGCGTCTTTGCAGACTCGATAGGTAATTTGAGGTATAACCTCTGCTTGACTCAACTACCCGTTCAACGGATATCATACCTTCTGTACCTTGGCTTTCGTTAAGCTTTTGCATGCTTTTAATATTTTGTGATTCAATTTCTACTCTTTCATTTATTCCTCTAAAGTCTTGCTCATCAAAAAATGATTTAACTTGGTAAGGAGTATTTAAGTTGTATAATTGAGATTTTGCGTAAATTCTAGATTTTTCTCCTTCATTCATCTTACCCCATATTGGTTTGTAAGTATCAGGCATGAATTTTTCAATTATGTGAAGATCCTTGGTAGATTCATTAACGACTGCGTCCATAATTCCAAGAACATCGTTTTCATTGAACCAAACTGCTGCTCCTAATGTTTCAACTATAGATTGCTTCATAACTGAATCTAGTTTGTAAAATGCTTCTCTATTTGATTCAGATAAAACCTTTAAGAACGGATATCTATTTTCTAATACTGATTTAGATGATTTAGAATTAACTTCTGCTATTACTGCATCTACACTAGATACTAAGTTATCAATTGAAGTAGATTCTGTTAATCTTCCAACATTATCTAATAGACTTCTTTTTGACGGTGCAGTATTTCCTAAGTTTAATTGTTCTGCAACGTATTCAGTGTAACCAATTCCCTGAGTGGTTTTTTCTGCAATATATTGAGCATATCCTCTATTTTCATTAATAGCGTTAGAAAGATATTCTGAAAATTGAATTGCATTGTTAGATCCTTCAGCTACATATTCTGAGTATTGAATTCCTCTATCTAATTCTTCAGCTAAATAATTTTGATAGTTAATAGAACCATTTAAACTCTCTTTCAAATATTCTGCGTAATTAATAGACTGATCTAGTTTTTCTGCTATGTAGTCTTGATGTCCAATAGAAGTGTTTAATTTTTCTCCAACATAGCTAGTATATTCTATTGCATGATTTGTAGTTTCCGCAACGTGCTCTGTGTATGAAACGTTTTTATTAACCATATCTGAAAGATAATCAGAGTAGTTAATAACTCCTTCTAAATGTTCTGCTAGATAGTTAATAAATCCTACCATCTTGCTCATATCAGTTCCTTCTGAATTGTTTGATGATTCAAAAATAGCTTTTTGATTAGCCATTTCAGACTTTAAATTTTCGAAATTATCTTTAACAACTTCAGAGTATCTGTTCATACTCTCCTTAGTTACGAACTCTTTAGTATCGGCCATTTTATTATTATTTTTTTCTGTTTTAATAGACTCGAACATCGATTCTATAGGTTTATTTATTTTATATATTTTAAAATTATCATTGTAATCTAAACTTTCAGAAATATTAACTAAGTGTTCCTTTTCAACAAAAGATTCATTCTTTAAATTATCGTAACTTTCAGTTATCATCTGAAAATCATTCTTAAGTGACTCGTTAATTGTTTTTCTTAAGATAGCTTCAGTAAATCCCGGCTCTCCAACTAAATCGTAAGTAAATATTCTATGTAATTTAACTTTACTAGACTCTAAGACTTGTCCAGCAGCTCTTGATGAAATTGATAGATTAACTCCTCCGTCTAATAGAGCTCTTGCGATCTTTCCATTTGGAGTCTCGTTTAATATTCGTAATTTAATGTTTACTTTGTCACCTCCATCGTACTCCAGTCCTTGTATAATATGAGAAGCACTTTTTAACGTAACGTCAAAAGATGGTGGATGATCTAGATCTCCTACAAGCTGACCTTTTTGTATCTTTTCTTGAAGATATTGTAAGTGAGGAAGATACTCATCCTTTTCATAAACACGATTATTGTTGTTCTTAGCTCCAAATACAGCACAAACACCCTCTAAAATATAATCATTATTACTACTCTTTTGTCTTACTAAATCTTTTCCTACATTCTCCACAATTAAAACGAAATCGTTCAATTTAGAGTTGCTCAAAGAATTATTTCCTGATTCAATCATTAAAGTCTGCAATTTTTTTATTATTTATATCAGACTTTTATAAAAAAACTAAATTAGTATTGCTATTCTTTAATAAATGCTTCTTTTATTATATCTAAGTCAGAATCACTTACATCAGATAGGTCAGGAGGGATTATGTTAAATCGTATAATGTAGTTTCCTATGGATCCGCTGGATCCTAATATTCCCTGCTTACTTATATTAAATTTTAAATCGTTAATCTTACTGGGCTCTGATATCTCTGCATCATATGATTTATCTAAAATAGTAGTTATTCTTATTTTTTCTTCTTTGAATAACGTCTTGTATAGTGGAACATCTATGTATTGAATAATATTCCCTCCTTCAATTGACATATCATTAGGTACTAATAATTTAACTACTAGGTGAAAGTCACCGTTTAATATAATCATTTCTTGATCTCCCCATATATTAGTTCTTCGGTGAACATCCTCGCTTCCTAACTTGTCTAATTTAATATTAATAGAATATCCTTCCTTGGTTTTTATTGGATTTAGGAACTTCTTTCTAATGTCCAAATTTATGTTTAAGGTCTTTTGACTTTTAGATCTTAAGAAATCACCTCCGATGTTCCATTTATCATATGATACTTCAACTTTCGTACCTAGCATTATATCCTTTAGATCTATTTCTATCTCTTTATTAATATCCAAATATTCAGTTGGTGGAATTTCCCTTTCTTTCCTTCCGAAACCTCCGCTATATCTTCTATTTGTGGTTTTATGTTGTGAATTACCAAATCCTCCAGCTGACTTTCCAAAGTCGTTTACCCAATCGTCAAACGAAGAGTTACCTCTTCTACTCGTCTTAGAGGTATCATATGATTTTCGTTTTTTAGAATCGCCCAGGGTATCGTAAGCATCTGCTACCTCTTTAAACCTGTTTTCTGCCGACTTATTGTCAGGATTTTTATCAGGGTGATATTTAAGAGCCAATTTTCTATATGCCCTTTTTATAGTATCCGAATCGGCCGAAGGTTCTACCCCTAATATTTTATAATAATCTTTCAAAATAGCTAAACTATAGTTATTTAATATTGTATATAATATTATAGCTAAGGTTTTAAAATAGAACTATTTAATGTTGCCAAAAAAATTTATAGAATTTCACAATATACATGAAGGAGAAAAGATTGTAGTTTGTGGATGCGGAATGTCATTACTAGACTTTGAACCATATGCAGGGGACTTCATAACTATTGGAACAAACGACGTTCCTGCATTATTTCATCCGACATATCACTTAGTAACGGATCACCCAAATAGATTTAATGTCAATAGAAAAAAATTGATTAACGAAACTGAAGCTAAATACCTATTTACATGCGTAGGAGGATGGAGACATCCTAAAATAGTTAAATTTAATTTAGGTAAAAAGGGAGCGGCTAATTTAGATGTTCCTGATAAAGTAGACCATTTCTTAAATTCTCCATATACTGCAATTAATGTAGCGTATAAATTAGGAGCAAAGAAAATTGGAATTATCGGAGTGGATTTTACGAACGGTCATTTCTATTCTAAAAAAGACGGACAACATTCACTAGATAGAATGGGATACCTTAGTGATTTAAATTGGGGATATAATCATATTCGGCAAGAATTAGAAAAAAGAGGAGTTGCACTATATAACCTAAGTATAAAAAGTAAAATAAACACTGTTCCATATATGAGCATTGATAACTTTAAAGAATTATGAAAATAGTTATACCGGCACGAGAAGGATCCAAGGGACTTCCTCATAAAAATAGAAAGCTGTTTAAGTACACTGCTGATATTATACCGAATGATATTAAACACCTAACTTATGTTATAACTGATGACATAGAAATAATGAATATGGCAAGAGATTATGGATTTAATGTTGTAATTAGACCAGCTGAAATTTCAAAGGACACTACTTCAACTAAAGAAGTAATTGAATACTTTATCGAGGAGGACAATACTTCTAATAATGATGATATTATTATGTTATATTTAACATACCCAGAGAGAACATGGAATGATGTTCTACGGGCATATAAATTCGTAATGAATCGAAACATACGATCAATGCTGTGTAAAAAGGAATTAGACACGTCTCCGTTCCTAATGCTAAAGGAAGAGGACGGCAATAAAGGATCACAGCTATTTCATCATGACTTGTATCGAAGACAGGATTATCCTAAATGTTTTGAAATAAGTCATTTCATCGCTATATTTAGTCCATCAATACTAAGCACATTAAACAGTAATCTATATTGCAGTACTACTGAATTTATGGATATAAAAAATAATACAATCGACGTAGATACTCAGCTAGATTTAAATAAATTATATGAACGATCTAACTAAAATAGACGACATTTGCTTAATAAGTGAATGCAACAATAATATGATCCATCATACTAGATCAATGCTGACTACATTTATTAGAAACAACAGCTGGTTTTATGGAAAAATTGTAATATTAACAACAGAGTCAAATCCTCTAACCGATTATAATGTAAATCTTCTCAGATTAATATATAATGACATTAAAATTATTTCTATTTCAAATTCAGATATAAATAGTCTCGTTTTAAAGGTTAATAAGAGAAAAGAATACGAGAAAGTCATAGACTATGTTAAAATATTCGCATTTAAAATTAAATCAAAGGGAAACTTATATATCGCAAATAACGTTTCAGTTATAGGAGATATATCTAATATCCTAAACGATGATAGCGTTTCAATTGCGACATCATCTGAATCTTTTCCAAACTTAGGAGCCAAATTAAGCTCTAATTTGATGTATGTTCCAGAGTCTAGTATAAGAGATGACATATTTGATAGATTATACAATGCCTTAATATCTAGTACCTTAAACGGAACCGACTCGAGTATAACTGAATTCATATCTAATAATCTAGCAATTAACCAGCTAAATAGTAACATCTTAGTAGATGCTTCTATTTTTCCAAACTCTAAGTATACTAATCTTGTAAGATATGCAAAATCAATTGCTGCAGTATATATGCCGCATTATATTCCATCAAACGATAATTATTCTAAACTTAGACTATTTGTAAATAGTATAATCGGTAAATCTCAGAGAATAGATCCACGATCGACTAGTAATATTACTCGAACTTCTAATAAAAATCCACCGCCTACTGTTGGAATTAATGAATCTGATATTAGCATCAGCATCATAATCCCTGCATATCAAGCAGAGGGTTATATCCAAGATTGTATTGATTCAATAATAAGTCAAACGTCTCCATCTAAATTAGAAATACTCATTGGAATAGACAACTGTATATCTACTCGTAATAAACTTAATCAAATAAAAGACGAATATCCAAATTTACAAGTATTTTTTAGTGATACGTCAGTTGGTCCATATATAATGCGCAATTCACTACTTGATTTTGCGAAATACGACAATATATTATTCTTTGATGCAGACGACATTATGAAAGATACAATGGTATCAACAATATTGAAATACTACTCTAATGCTCGACCTATTAGATTTAAATACGTTAATTTCAAAGATGTTAAAAAATATACTTCTAATACTACCCCACATCCAAGCGTTGCACATGGAGTATTCTTCTCTTCTAAAGAAATATTAGATAAGATTGGAGGATTTCAACCATGGATGTGTGGAGCAGATACTGAGTTTATGAAGCGATGTACTAAAAACGGCATTAGAGATGCAGAGATTCAAGATTACCTATTTTATCGTAGAATACATGGAAATAGTTTAACACAAAATGCTAGCACTAATCATAGATCTAAAGTAAGAGATAATGCAAAGCGTTTCATTAAAACAAATAAAAATTGGTCAATACCTATTAATAAAAAAATAACTGAACTAGTACCATTATGATAAAAGTTAACAACATTGCAAGTTGGGTAATGCCCGCCGAGGCATTTGATTGGATATATGAAAACATACCCGAAGGATCTACTATACTTGAATTAGGAAGTGGATTTGGAAGCATTGCCCTTGGACTAAATTACACGGTATATAGTCTTGAACAAAATGAAGAATGGTGTGGACTATCCAACATGGTAAATTATATATATGCGCCAATTGAAAATGGATTTTATAGCAAAGATATGATAGCCGATCTTCCTAAGTATGACTTATTAATTATAGACGGACCAACTAAGGCATCGGGTGGGAGAAAAGGATTTATTGAAAATTTGAAATACTTCAATACTGAATGTCCCATACTATTAGATGATTTACATCGCGAAGATGAAATGTTCATCATTGAAAAATTATCTACGATATTAAAAAGAGATTTTAAAGTATTTGAAAGTGAAAATAAAAAATTTGGAATTATATGAAACATACAATATTAACTAGAATGAGATTCGCAGATAAGGATCTTATGAGAAAATATTTAGTACTAACTAAAGATACATTAGTACCAAGTTTAAAATCTCAAACTAATAAAAACTTCATATGGATTCTTATGATTAGAAAAGAGGATGAAGGATTTCTAAGAAGTGAAATAGATTTTCCATTTGTATCAGTATATGATGAACCTGGAAATGTTAAATATATTACAGACAATAATGTTGAGATTCAAACACGTCACGATTGTGATGACTTTATGTTTCCTCATTATATTGAAACAATTCAAAAACTATATACTGAGAACGTAGATAAGTATACAACGTTTTTGGTTCAATCACAACCTACTCAGTTAATGTACCATACTGGTAAAGTTAATTCAATTGGACCGTATCATGATAAACGAACCTCGATGCATTTATCACTATGCCAAACTACTGCCACTTATAATATCCACCATCTTGGACACGGACAAATGTGGCAAATAGCAGATAAGGTTATTAACATGGGAGAAGGATTTACCCAATGGGTAATTCATGGAGATAATATATCATGCCAAAATGAAGCATATCAACGGGCAATTAAAAAAACAAACGGAAAATAAATGAAGCTTGCAATTGTAATACCTACATATAGAAAACGAAACGGAGAGTATAAATATCAAATTGCTAAAACGCTAGAGTCGGTATCTAATCAAACTCATACCGACTATAAAGTATTTTTAATTGGAGATCTTTATGATGATAACGATGAATTTGAAGAATTATCTAGGATAATTGATCCATCTAAAATATGGTCTCATAATTTACCAATTGCATATGAACGAAGTAAATATTCAGGGAAAGAGTTATGGGTTACCGGAGGAGTATATGCATCTAATATTGGAATAGATCAAGCGTTAAAAGAAGGATTTGATTATATTTGTCATCTTGATCATGACGATTTATGGAAGCCAAATCATTTAGAATTAATATCAACTGCGATAGATGAAACTAAAACTAATTTTATATCTACAAGGTCAGGCAAAGGATGGCCGGTTATGGAATCAACAGAATATCTAACGAAATGGAGACCTCTTCCTAGTAAAGTATTCAAAAGTACAACTTGCTTAAATTACAAACACTTTAACATTCGATTTAGAAATATGATAGAGGAGGTAAACATAGTTTACGCAAGTGATGCTGATTTATGGCATAGAGTAAATCAATTAATGG
>Ga0209630_10004515_pt1 | contig 12173 bp, 7 predicted proteins | sample COG_01_FD_184745 | JGI IMG/M metagenome (GOLD analysis project Ga0209630, IMG submission 184745) | Pelagic Microbial community sample from North Sea - COGITO 998_met_01 (SPAdes) (version 2) | ecosystem: Environmental > Aquatic > Marine > Neritic zone/Coastal water | place: Helgoland, sampling... | reverse complement strand
CAATGATATATAAAGGTCTTCTTTTTGACTCAGTATAATTTCTTCCTAAATATTCCCCAAGAATACCTATGCTGATCATTTGTATACCAGAAAAAAATAATATGCAAGAAATAATTGATGCATACCCGGGAGCTGAAATCCCGTACATTATTTTTTTTAAAACAATAATTGATAAATAAATAAAAGATATTGATGCGATAAAAAAACCAAAAAATAATGAGATTCTTAAAGGAGTTAAACTAAAACTAAAAACACCATCTAGGCCTAATTTAAGTAATTTTAAATAGTTAAACTTTGTGGCTCCAATAAATCTTTTATTTCTCTTATACTCAATAATAAAAGTTTTAAATCCAACCCAAGATAATATTCCTTTCATAAAACGGTTATATTCATTGAGAGTATTTATGGCTTTGACAACTTTTTTATCAATCAATCTAAAATCACCAACATTTTCAGGAATTTGTATATCAGCTAATAAATTATGAATTTTATAAAATAATTTTGATGTTATCCTTTTTGTAAATGTATCAGAACTTCTATCTACCCTTTTTGCCAAGACTACATCAAACCCTTTATTCCATATTTGAATCATTTCCACTATAAGCTCTGGTGGATCTTGAAGATCAACATCCATAATTACAGCAACTTGAGAATTAGACATGTGTAAGCCTGCAGTAAGAGCGGCTTCTTTACCAAAATTTCTACTAAAATTTATAATAGTTATATTTTTAAATTTTTTTTTAAGATTTAACAAAGTCAATAAAGTTTTATCAATACTTCCATCATTAATAAAAATTAAATTGATAACGATGTTATTATAATTTTTAAAAATATTATTTATTGCTTTTACAAAAGGCTGAATAGATTGGCTTTCATTGTATACAGGTACAATTAAATCTAAAGATATTTTTTTTAATTTTAGATACATAATTTATATTACTATAACATCAATATATGCCTTACATATTTAGCAAATTATATATAAAAAAAATCTACCTAATACTAATTCTCTCTGTCTTAGTCTTTATATCATTTCATGGGCATATATCATATTTAAACACCATTGAATTTCAATCATTAAGTGGTGATTTTATTGGTAGTGCATTTCCTAGATTTTTATCAGATGAAAATTTATACAACATCACCCACCATAATTTTAGTCAAAATCATATTGTAATGGTGCTTAGATTAATGGATATTTATATTGGTCCCTATCAAATTTACTCATCAATTTTTGTTATTTTTTCAACCATATATTTTTTTTATAAAATTTTTACATTTAATCCAATAAGCAAACATCATCTTATTTTATTTTTTATGATGATTTTTCTTTGGTCCTCTCATTTTAACATGCAAGCAACAATGACTTATCCTTTCTTAAGAATAGAGGTTGCTTCACAATTAATATGTATTGCAACACTTATTGGAATACAGTCTTTTTACCAAAAAAAAATAACCACTAGTAATGAAAATATGTATCTTTTTTTAACCTTTTTCATAATTTTCATTTTCTCACATGTGCACAAAGGTTTTATATTTCCATTTTTATGCTCATTAATTTTTTTTCTTGTATCTGAAAATAGAACTATAAAAATAAAATCAATAATTTTAATTTTTATTTATTGTATTTATATTTTTTATATCGATGGGTTCTTATTAAATTTTATGAATGCAGCTTCTGATAGAAATATATCTTTTACTGAATTTTTAATTGGATGTTCAATAGCATTTAATTCAACATTGATTTCTACTGTTTATGAATTTTCTCTTGATCATAACGCCATCTATCTAAAACTTATCGGTGGTCTACTAGGATGTCTAACAGTATATTTTGCTATGCAATCATTGAGGCTTGTTGCATTAAAAAAATTAAATTTTGTAATGCCACTAGTTTTATTATCAACAACAATAATATATATCTTCTTAACTGTATACGGCAGATATGAAATAAACGATGACGCAATAAATATTATTGGTGAAAGATTTTGGTATGTAGGGGTATTTCAATTAGTTGGCACAATACAATATCTTTACTATCTTAAAACAAAAATTGCCAATACTGTATTAACAATATTTTTTATAAGTTCAACTATTATAGCTTTAGATATTAATAATCTATTTTTTCATATAAATTATTATTATTATAAACATAACATCCTATCAATTTTCAGAATAATAAATGATACAGAGATTAAATATAGTTTTTTCGACAGTGAAATATCAGATGGGTATTCATTTATTAAAAAAGAGCTAAAAGAAAACCATGCCGAAGTTTATAGTTTTTGGGGGCTAAAGCATATAAATAAAATAAAATATCCTCAATCATTAATATCCTGCCAATTAAAAAATGTAGATAGTAATATTATTGAAACAAATATTGGCAAAATAAAGGAGACCTCATTAAGAACTGCAAACAAACATAATAACTATGATTTATTAGTTACATGGGACCAAAAACAAATAAAATCTATTTCATATCCATTAAAACATAATCAGGAGAAAACTTTTTTGCATTATCAGTACATAAATCAAGAAAATTTAAGAATGATTATTTATTCCAAAAATTCAAATAATATAGATGCCGTATGTGAAATAAATATTTAAATACCTTGAGTATAGATTTTGCTGACTAGCGGAGTTTATAAAAAGTAATGTATTCAGGATTATCCGCTGGGAAAGGAATAGCTAAATATTCCCATTGATATTTTTCAGCTAGATGTAAGAAAAATTTGTGACTAACACTTTCATTTAGCATTGAATCAGCATCGTCAAAATTATTATAAAAAGAAACAAAAGCAATGTTTGTATCACTTAAATATTTTTCATATAGGTAATTGATTTCATTTTCATCATAAGTAAGTCCGTCATGAAAAAAATTTGGCCACAGATCATGAAATTTCAAATCATTATTGCTAGCTAATGCTTGCATCTGAGTACATAAGCCCCAATCAATACAAATCACTGTTGATAGAGAGCTGTTATTAGTGACATTCTCAACATAATTGATAATATTAGGAGAAAAAGTAGTTCTATATGAGCTCTCATAATTCTCTAAATAATAGAAATATACAAATATAGATGAAAGAATATAATAAATAATAACAATCGATAAAAAATAAATTTTATATATATTGATTTTTTTTGCAAAGGATAATAAAGAATATGAAAATAGTATTAATATTAATGGAGAAAAAACAACCAAATGATGTCCACCTAAAGGGAAGGTAATGCTGACTTGGAAAAAGATAAGGATAAAGAAAATACATAAAAAAAGCATTTCATTAGACAAATTCTTTTTGATTAAATCCATACATAAAACTAAAAAAGAAAAGCAAATTATAAATATGCTTAAAAAGGAACTAATCTTTAAATTATCACAACTATGACAAACCATATGAATTATATTTAAACCAGCAATATTATTAATAAAAAGATTAAATGATGTTAATAAATGTTCTTTTGTAAAATTGCCATCAATATGATCAAGAATATTAACCTTATTTGTGTATAGAGAAACAAAGAAGACTAATAGTGTTAGATAAAGAAAGATTAAAAAAATATAGTTTTTAAATTTAAAATCTTTACTAATTAAATTTACAAAAATTAATGAAAATATACCTGCATTTATAATCCAAATAAAATTTGCTTTATCAAAAACTCCCAATGATCCAACAATAAAACAATAAATTAAAAATTTAATTTTTTTTGATTTCCAGTACTTAAAAAGTAAAATCAAAAAAAGTATTCTAAAAAGCATCATAAAAGTTGTTGGACCCCAATCAAATCTAGTTGACATGATTGTTGAAATATCAAAAGAAGCTAATATGATGAAAAGTATTGCAACTGATTTTGAAATATATTTTTTTACATAAAAATAATTAAGAAGAAATGAAATAATACCAACAATAATCATTGGCATTCTTAGTGAAATATAAGAAATATCTATAATTTTAAAAATAAAAAAATAAAACCATGATTTTAAGGCTCCGATATATGGGAAAATAAAAATTGGGACGCCCAAAAATTGTTTATGAAGAAACATTTCACTTGAATCATTATTAAGAGCTGCATTAACAAAGAGTAATTCATCATAATAGAATCCTGGGAGATCTAATCTGTAAATCAACAGTGAGAAAAAAATTACAGAAAATATTAGTAATAAATACGAGTTATTTTTAAAAAAAATATTAATAATTTTCATAATTTTTTTATTCTTGAATATAAAATATAAAATAAGGTAAACATTAAACTGAGGATAGAAACATAAAGGAATTTAATAAATTTTATTGGTTCGTAAATAATCTTTATTGATTTAGTTGGTTCAGCTATTGTAAATTTACAAATACCGTCATCTTCATAAATACTGTATTTTTTTCCTTTGTCATTAATAGCATTAAAATCTTTATGATATGGCATATGAAATGAAAAAGTACCACTAATCGCGCTATCAAAAAATACCTCGATAATATTTCCATTAATTTTTAATTCAGAAATATTTTGTTCCAAAAAATCATTAGTGTGATTGATTGACGTTATAATGGGATCAACATTTTTTATTTCATAAACATAAAAATTATTAGTGTTATAAATTAAGTCAAGACGACTATTCTCTAGCTCATCTTTTGATATATAGTACTTGATCGAATATTTTGTATAAGAAGATCCATCAAATCTGTAGTCAAAATCATCATGGTAATTAACTTGCCTGGAAGAACGGTAACCTGTCGCGCTCATAAACTTTGAATCGACATTTCCTATGTTTGGAGGAACAACTGAATAATCAGCATAAAATCTAAATAGATTTTTATCTTTAATTAGTAATTCTTTTAATACAAATAAATTTCTATCATTATTCAAATTAGTTAAATGGTTATATTCAGTCTTATGTGATTTATTTAATACTAAAAAATATTGATAAGAATTAAAAATATTTAATGCAACTATTGTTGTTAGTAAAAAATATATTAAAAAGGAAAATTTTTTAAAATTAGCATTATTTATTATTAAATTTGTCTGATGCATAACAAGTAAAATTGTCATCAAGTTAATTCCAAATAGCCATCTTGATGGCTGTCGCACATTATCTATCACTGGGATAAATTTATTAAAAACTCCTAATGAAAGTATAAATAAAATCGAAATTACCAAAAGAATTTTTCTAGATTGTGTATTAAATAAATAATTAAAACTTAATTTATTTTTTTTTAAATATAAAGATAATAAAAGTAAATAAAATATCCCTAACCATCCATTATAAATATGGGTGTTATCAGTAATATCTAGTTTTAAATTAAATAAAAAGTTTAGTATAACTAGAGGCGATACTCCATTATAAAAAAATTCCTTAAAGGGAACAACGTGAGGATAGGATGTTGCGCCATTACCGTACCATTTATAAGCATCTAAAAAATACTCATATGTATAATAGATTTGAGGCAATGAAATTAACGCAAATACTACGAGAATTGTAGATAGAAACACGGCTAAATGAATTATGTTTTTAATTTTTAGATTTTTTTTCAGATACATATCACAAAAAAATAAAAGAATAGCAACTGTGAATGAAATAACTAACGGATGTGTATGCCCCGCATACAACATTAAAGATGCAATAATTCCAAGAAGAAATAAATTGGAAATATTTGATTTTAAATTTAAATTTGTATCGATCTTATCAAAACAGAGTAATATAAATGGAAAAAAACAAAAAGAGACATAAATGTTCGGTTGATGTAAGCTTCTTTCAAAAAAAACACCATAATAACTAATTGAAATAGCAAATAAAAAGGCAATATAATTATTTGCATACTTTTTAAAGTAAAAAAATACTCCTAATGAAAATATAAATGAATGCGCTAAAATAAATACTACTTCTTTATTATCAATAGTTATATAAGAAAAAAGAATCAGAAGCGGATACAAAGGTGATGTTTGAAGCTCACCAATAAAAGAGGTTCCAGAAACAATTGTAAAATCCCATAAAGGGAATTGTAAATTATGATAAGAATCAAAAATTTTTTGATACCATGGGTAAGACTGTCTTAAAGAATCTCCCCATAAAAAAAATGATATATCATTATCAATAAAAAAATATATTGATCCTAATGAAAAAAATAGAAGTAAAAAACTATAATCTAAACTTTTTAATTTCATTTTTTTCTATTAAAAAAATCCAAACATTTAAAATAATCTTCAGGAACTCCAATATCAATAAAATCTTCAACAATACATAAACCTCTGATATTTAGCTCCTTTAGATTTATTTCCAAAAAGTCTTTTTCAAACGAGAACTTTTTTTCTTTAGGAAAGTGATCTTTAATCTTATGGCTTACAAAATAAACTCCTGCATTTATACACCCTAAATCGCTTTGATTCTCACTTTTTTCAATAAAAGAAGTTACATTACCCTGTGAATCTAATTTCACTTTGCCATATCTAGTCTCTGGTAAACATTTTGTTAGCGCGATAGACAAATCAGCTTGGGTTTGCATGGACAATTCAATTAAACTTTCCAGATTTACTAATGAGAAAGTGTCTCCATTAATTACAATAAAATCCTCGCCAATTAAATCAGCAGCAACTTTAATGGCGCCACCGGTTCCCAAAGGCTCTTCTTCAATAATATATTTTATTATAACTGATTTGTATTTAGAACCGAAAAAGTCAATGATTTTTTCTTTTTTATACCCAACAGATAAGTACACTTCCCTAACACCTTGTTTTTCCAAGTAGGAAATCAACCACCATAAGAATGGTTTATCTGAAATATTTGCCATAGGTTTGGGAGTATCATCACCAATAACATTTCTTAGTCGAGTACCCGCTCCTCCAGCCAATATCAATACAGGTATCATTATTTATTTAAACTTTTTAACTTGTCTTGCAACGAGCGGCCCCATGAAGCTCTCTGATATGTCATTTCAGTTTCGTAGTAACAGCGGGCTGCTTCCAAAGCAGAGGTGTAAACATAATTGCCAAAAAGATTATTTCTTAATTTTTCTACATTCTCGGGCAAAGCTGTCCAAACTCTAGACATTAAGTCATCAAAACTCAATTTCTGATTTCTAATTGATTGGTATTCGACTAAAAATCCCCAATCCCTTGCAGGCATTGGTATCAGCGTAAAGCCATGCCTCTCAAATAAAGAAGCAAGTCCGATGAGGCTATAAGAAAATATATGGCCTCTGATATGAGGGTCAAGGTAGCCTGGATCATGATTTTTTACAAATGATGGCTGCGCACTATTGAAATAAAAAAGTGCTTGTGGATTAGATTTAATCGCAAGTTGGGAAATTACATTTTCTAACTGATCTGGCGCCAAATGCTCAATAACCTCTACACACACACCTGCGTCGAATTTATCATCAAGCTCCTCCAAAGCTCCAATATGATAATTAGCATGCTTAGATTGATATTGTTTTGGAGGTGGGTATAATTCAATCCCGTGAAAGATATTTTTAATGTTAGGCAAAAGTGAACTTAAGGAATCGAGCAAGTAACCAGGGCCACTTCCGATATCAATAAAAGCGTTAATTTCTCTCCTAGCATACAAAAAAACTTCCCCTACCCTTGAAACTGAAGATCCATATGATCTTTCCCTTGACGAGAAACATTCTAGCTCCCAATATGATTTTCCATAATTTGTTTTTTTGTTTGAATTACAACTCAAGAAAGTTTGGTCTACACATAAACTTTGACATAAATCACATTCGAAATAATGCACTTCATCTATAATTGAGTAGTGTTTCAAATTACCTTTATTACATACTAAACATTCCATAAGTTTAATTTTCCTTAAAGATAGTAGCTTCAATGATTCCACAAATTATGTGTCCTAAGACTAAATGACCCTCTTGAATTTTTGCCGTATCTGTAGACGGTATATCCAAAAGGCAGTCACAGTGTTGATTCATAGCGCCAAATTTTCTGCCTGTAAAGCCAATTGTAAATAAACCTTTTTTCTTTGCTTCTATTAATGCATTAATTATGTTTTGAGAATTTCCTGAAGTTGAGTAGGCAACAAACACATCACCTTCGATTCCAATTGCTTGAATCTGTCTAGTAAATAAATTATCGAAACCATAATCATTTCCAATCGCAGTTAATATCGAGCTATCTGTAGTTAAGGCAATTGCGGCAAGACCTGGTCGATCAAAAGCAAATCGACTAACAAACTCTCCAGCCATATGCTGTGCATCAGCAGCACTGCCTCCATTACCAGCGAACATGAGCTTTCCACCAATATTAAGTGAATTGATGCAAGCATTCGCAGCTTCCTCCACTCTTGAACAAAGATCATTATCTGACATAATCCCTGCTATAACGGCTTGAGAGTTTATTAATTGAAGCTTTATGCAATCTTTCATATGATTTTCCATGCTTGACATCCTTCATTAGTAAAATGGCAGTTTGAAACTTGTCCTTCAAATTTTTTTAACGCACTAATCACATTGATTCGATTTTCCGGCGGAACCATAAAAAGCATAAATCCTCCACCTCCCGCTCCTGAAACTTTTCCAGCAACCGCTCCATTTAGAATGGCTGTATCGTAAATGCTATTAATATGTTGATTGCTTATAGTGTTGGCTGATCTTTTTTTAGATTCCCAGCCACGCCTTAAAGACTCCGCCAAATTCAAGAAATCCCCTCTTAGAATCGCTTCCTTCATGCTGAATGCCTCTTTTTTAATTTCATGCATAGCTTCTAAGGCTTCTTTATTGTCACCAAATACAGTTTTACTTTGGTCTAGGATAATTTGAGCTGATTCTCTCGATATTCCTGTGTAAAACAAAACAAAAGATGATTCCAACTCACACTTAATCCAATTCTTAATACTAAGTGGACTTACAATGACTCTTTCATTCTCATAGAATTCTATGTAATTAAAGCCGCCAAAAGCTGCTGAATACTGATCTTGTTTACCCCCACCAAAGCCACAATCAATCCTCTCAACTTCATATGCCAATCTTGCAATAGAGTAATCATCTAATGGCAAATTCATATATTCAACAAAGCCTTTGATCATTGCAACTACCAATGTAGACGAAGACCCAAGGCCAGATCCAGGAGGGATCTCGCAGAAGGTGCTTATCTCCATAGGTAAAAATTCCCCGGCGTTAAAGTCTCGCATGACCCTCAGATAAACAGCCTGATGAAGTTTTAACTTACAACTAACCTGGTCAATATCTGCAATAGCCATAATTTCATCAATATTCAAATCAGTTGCAACAAAACGAATATCTGAACCAGTTAATGGCCTAATTACTGCATATGCATATCTATCGATGGTCGCATTGAGAACTGCTCCGCCGAAGATGTCACTGTAAGGTGATATATCTGTTCCGCCACCTGCCAAACCCAATCTTAGCGGCGCCCTTGCTCTTACTATCATATTGTGAGTTCCTTTTTATTGCTTTTTATTGATGCATTTTTAAAGAAACTTAATCTTTGGGTAGGACTACCCACATCAAATTTTATGCACTTGAGAATTCCTGACAATACTTGCCAAGAAGCCTCTTCCCCCCAATTTTTTCTTGCAAACTCAACCCCATTTATTGATAAATCATTCCAAAGGCTTTCATTGCTATATAGTTCTTTAATCGCTTGAGCAAAAGATTTTGGAGTATCTGCGACCAATATATTTTTTTGATGCTCCAACTCCATTCCCTCAGCTGCCAAGGAAGTAGCCACTACAGGCAAACCGGCTGCCATTGATGTTCCAATTTTGCCTTTAATACCCGCACCATAGCGAAGGGGTGCGACAGACAATCTCATATTTTCATAAAATTCATTGAGGTCTTGCACAAAGCCCACCACCTTGACGTCGTGTGTGGCTAATTCTTTGACTTTACTTGGTGCATTACTTCCGACTATATAAAAAATTACTCCTGGAATTAACTTTCTCAAATTCGGCATAATTTTTTTTACGAAATAGATTACTGCATCCACGTTAGGTACGTGTTGATATCCGCCCACAAAAACAATATTTTTTCGCTCTTTAAATTTTGTTTTTGGTCCAGGCACATCCATCATCAAGGGAAAGAGCTGTAGATTAGCTTTTGGAACAAGTTTTTTTAAAAGCGCAAGCTCTTCAGCGCTCCTAATGATTGATGCATCACAGTTTCGAAATGCATTAAGCTCGAGCACTTTCATTTCATTGGCCAATTTTTTCTTACTTTTATTTCCTTCAAGTTCTGCCTCTCTAATCATTCTTAAGAAATGAAGGTCAACCGTCTCATATAAAATTTTTGAATCCACACAATACTTTCTCGCCATGTTGTAATATTTTTCAAATGTCTTTGGCCTAAATAAGAAGACAAGATCGTATCTACTGCCATACTCTAATAAATGATCATCAACACTCTTGTTGTAAGGGTTATACAATACCTCTATCCCATTCTCTTGAAGATAGACAGTATTGTCAGGCATATATAAAAAGTTGTCCTCCGGAATAAAGGTCACCTGAAACTTCATCTCTCGCAAGAGAAGCATCAAATTCACCGCAGTCACTGAACCAGCATCCTGGTATGGGGTCGGTGTGCAATGATCAATCACCAAAACTCGATATTTATGGGCACGATCCTTTGCATCATCTACATCCACCCCATTCACTTGATATCTACTCAAGACGTTTTGCCATCGATTAAATAATTTTGAACTATTATTGATTTGATAAGATTTTATTCCAATCGAAGTATCAGACCCACATGAAATTCCCTCATAATGAATCACTTCAGATATCGGCTGATAAATTACTCTGTAGCCAGATCCACGAACCTTCAATGCCAGATCAGAGTCTTCACAGTAGGCTGGTAAGTAGTGCTCATCAAAACCACTCATTTTTTCAAATAGCTTTCTAGGTATTATAATCGAAGCACCTGAGCAGTAGTCAACCTCGCGCGCATAGTTGAATACTGGCAGATTGGGGTCTTGTCCTCGGCCAAAATTCCACGCGCTACCATCACGCCAAATAATTCCACCCGCCTCCTGCAAAGTTCCATCAGGATAAAGCAGTTTAGAGCCGACCAGTCCTGTATTCGGAAAATTATCAAATGTTTTCAAAAGAGCATCCAACCAACCATCAGTGACTTCCGTGTCATTATTGAGGAAATAGACATATTCAGCCTTCGATTTCTTTGCGCCGGCGTTACAAGAACGAATAAAACCCTTATTCTTTTTATTTTTAAGAATAAAAATGCCAGAGACCTGACTCTTTAGGACGCTCACAGAGTCATCGGGTGAACAATCATCCACCACAATGACTTCAAAAGCCGTCTTTGGTGGATACTTTTCAATAGAGGCCAAGCAGCGCATGGTGTAGTGAATTTTCCCATAGATCGGGATGATGATTGACACTACAGGCTTTTTACTTATAGGTAAATTTAGTTTTAAATTTAGATGCTCAAAATCATCAAATTCTAATGAAGTTATTTTTGGTAAAATTGCTCTTGAAGATGACACTCCCCTCAGAGATAAGAAACTTGGAAAATGTATTTTTAAGAATTCGCGATGCCTGCTCTTCGTTTTGTAACTAAACGGTAAAGATAAATACATCTTCTTAGCAAAACTTAGCATCAAGAACTTAAAGCTTACAATCCGTGAAATTAGTTCAGATAATAACTTCCTGACTAATCGAAGAGGAGATGTTATACGCCAGGAATAGCTACTGATTATTTGACTAATTGTTTGGTTTGCGTGATCAAGCTCAGCTTGCAAAGCAAGTCCCCATTCACCCCGATTAACAACCTCTTCATTGAGCAATACAATCTTCGCATCACTTTCTAATAAAGCTTGATTCAATAGCTCAATTTGATCATCACGGTCTGAAACAGATTGGTTTAAGACACTGATTTGTTGATCACGCTCACTGACGGATTCGTTTAAGACACTGATTTGATCATCACGGTCTGAAACAGATTGGATTAAGACATTAATTTGATCATCACGATCTGAAACAGATTGGTTTAAGACACTGATTTGATCATCACGCTCACTGACGGATGACTTTGTTAGAACTAATTCCGATATGCTCTTCTGAAGTTTTTTATGATACTCGTCGCTCAATTTAAGAGCATGCTTTAAATTATCAAACTGTTTACTCCAAAGTTTCCGATCACTTGATAAATCAGTAAAAACCTCTTCTCCAACGGAGACAGCTTTTAACCTCTGATAAA
>Ga0209630_10004514_pt1 | contig 12175 bp, 10 predicted proteins | sample COG_01_FD_184745 | JGI IMG/M metagenome (GOLD analysis project Ga0209630, IMG submission 184745) | Pelagic Microbial community sample from North Sea - COGITO 998_met_01 (SPAdes) (version 2) | ecosystem: Environmental > Aquatic > Marine > Neritic zone/Coastal water | place: Helgoland, sampling... | reverse complement strand
ATGGTTTATTATTAAAGAAGGTTAATAATAAAGCTCTGATATGGGAACCATCAACATCAGCATCTGTCATTATAATTATTTTACCATATCTTAGATCCTTAAGATCTATTTCTTGTGCTTTAGGATCTAAACCAAGTGCATTAATGAGGGTTACTATTTCATTTGACGAAATCATTTTAGATAATGCTTTTGTTCTTTGATCAGAACCATTTGAGTTTCCATTTTTCTTGGTCGCTGTGCTTTCTACATAAGTATTTAGTATTTTACCTCTTAAAGGTAAAACAGCTTGGTTTGATCTATTTCTACCTTGTTTTGCAGAACCACCAGCTGAATCTCCCTCTACAATAAATAATTCTGTTCCCTCTTGTTTGCCAATTTGACAATCAGCAAGCTTACCAGGTAAACCACTTAATTCTAAAGCACCTTTTCTTCTAACATTCTCTCTTGCTTTCCTTGCAACATCTCTTGCCAATGCAGCTTGAATTATTTTAGCTAAAATTATTTTAGCGATAGATGGATTTTGATCGAACCATATTGATAATTTTTCATTTATTACGGTTTCAACTATTATTCTAACTTCTGAGGAAACTAATTTATCTTTTGTTTGGGATGAAAATTTTGGATCTGGAATTTTTGTTGACAATACACAAGTTAGACCTTCTTTTATATCATCTCCAGATATAGTAAATTTATTTTTTTTTAAAAGATTATGTTCATTTGCGTACTTATTAACCACTCTTGTTAAAGCACTTCTAAAACCCAGTAGGTGTGTTCCGCCATCTTTTTGATGAATGTTGTTTGTGTATGGATAAATATCTTCTGAATAAGTAGCATTCCATTTTAAAGAGCATTCAATTTCGATTTGATCTTTTTTTCCCTCAATATATATTGGTTTTTTAAACAAATCATTTCCATTTTTATTTTGTAATTTTTCTCTTTTATCATCTAAAAACTCTACAAACTCTAAAACACCTCCATCAAACTTAAAAATGTTAGTCTTTTCTTTTTTACCTGTTAAATCAGTAAAAATAACTTTTATACCTTTGTTTAAAAAGGCTATCTCTCTCATTCTTTTTATGAGGGTATTTGGATTAAATTTGATTGAAGAAAAAATATCTTTTGAAGGTAAAAATGTTATTTGTGTTCCTGTTTCTTTAGATTTACCAATCTTTTTGAGTGGAGCTCTAGCATCACCATTATTAAATTCCATAAAATATTTTTGACCATCTCTATAGATTTCTAGCTTTAATTTTTCAGATAATGCATTAACTACTGATACTCCAACACCATGCAATCCCCCTGAAACTTTATATGAATCATGATCAAATTTACCTCCAGCATGAAGTTGGGTCATAATTACTTCAGCTGCAGATTTTTTTTCTCCTTTGTGAATATCAATTGGAATACCTCTTCCATCATCTCTAACAGTTACTGTTCCATCATTATTTAATTTGACATCAATATTTTTACAATAACCGGCTAAGGCTTCATCGATTGAATTATCGACAACCTCATAAACCATATGATGTAATCCAGTGCCATCATCTGTATCACCGATGTACATCCCGGGTCTTTTCCTTACAGCCTCAAGACCTTTAAGAACTTTAATGGAATCTGCTTGATAATTATTTTTTGTTGTCATTTTTTTTATTTTTTTGGAAAAATTAATTATACCATTTTTGTTAAAAATAGCTCTTTTTATAATCTAATTTAAAATTATTTAAGACAAAATATACCGCATAAAATAATGATTATTTATGGAGGAGAGAATGGGATTCGAACCCATGAAAGAGTTGCCTCTTTACACACTTTCCAAGCGTGCGCCTTAAACCACTCGGCCACCTCTCCAAAACTAAATGTAGTATCTAAATTATAAATTCACTATATTTATTTTTGTTGTTCACAAGATATTCCGGTAAATCATTATTTAATTCAACTTTTTCTAAAATTACATCTCGTTCAAAAATATCTTCACAATTTTTGATTTTGTTCTTTATGTAATTTTCATCGAGCATATATTCTTTAACTAGCTCATTATGTGCAAATGATTTAAGCTTTCTAATAATCTCAAGAGGTTTTTTAACCGAACTAAAGTGCCATCCACCATTTGATAATATTTGTTGGTCATTAAAAATTTTTCTTAATAAATTATTATTATTTTTTACTTTAATATTTCTCAACCACTGTGGTGATTTTAAATATTTTTTTACGCATAATCGTGAACCATACCATAATGGTTCAGATACACATTTTAAGTTAAATTTGTAATAGAATAATTGTTGTTCAAAAAATGAGTACTTTTTTCTTTTGTCGAAAATTTGAATTACATTTGGATTTGGTAACTCATCAATATCTGAAATTATAATCCAATCATCATCTGAAGCATCTAAAATATATTCTGAAATTGAATTTCTAATTGATTGGTCTACTAGGTGATATTTAGACCAGTTTTTTTTTAACTTTAAATCTTTATTCACTTCTAGATTTTCCAAAGGAAAGTAGCTAATTTTATGTTTAAAATTTTCAAATTTATTAATATCAAATTGAAATTTTTTTAAATTACCTGTGTGTGTTAAATTTGACTCAACTATTATAAATCTATCAACGAAATTATTAAGAATATTAAGTCTTAAATCTAAGAGTAAATCTTCATCAAAATACATAAAACAATCAAATATCTTCATTTTATATTTGCAAATTTAAGGCTTTTAACTAATTTACTATATCATTATACAGCAAATGAAAAACAAATTAAAAAAAATTTTTATTACTGGTGGAGCAGGATTTATTGGCTCACATGTATCAGAAAGTTTTTTTTTAAGTTTTCCAAAAAGTAAAATTATAATTTTAGATAAATTAACATATGCAGGAAATAAATCTTTTATTTTCTCAATCTTAAAATCTAAAAGAGTGAAATTTATTAAAGGTGATATCATTAATACTGATAAATATAGTAAGTTTTTAGAAAACTGTGATTTAGCTATTAACATCGCCGCTGAAAGTCACGTAGATAATTCTTTTATATCTCCACTAAATTTTACAAAAACGAACTCATTGGGTGCTCATGCTTTTTTTTTGGAATGCATTAAGAAAAAAGTTAAAAAAATTCTTCATGTAAGCTCAGATGAAATATATGGTGAAAAAATAACCGGGACTTGTTATGAAAATCAATTAGTAAATCCAACCAACCCATATTCTGCATCTAAAGCTGCAGCTGAAGTATTAATAAATAGTTATAAATATACTTATAAAAAAGAAATAATAATTGTCAGAGCAAATAATATATATGGTATCAGACAATATCCTGAAAAACTAATTTCAACATCAATTGTAAATTTAATTAATAATAAACCAATTCCTATTCATGGAAATGGAAAAAATATAAGATTTTATCTATCTGCTAAAGATTTTGCTGATGCATTAATACTTTTAGTTAATAAAAAAGATAAAGGTATATATAATATTGGAAGTAAGTTCTCTGAAAAAAATATCAACATTGCTAAGCACATTTGTAAAATATTTAAAAAAAATCCCAAAAAATTTATTAAGTTTACCAAAGACAGATTATATAATGACAAAAGATACTCAGTTTCATCAAAAAAAATTCGAAAATTAGGATGGATTCCAAAAAGAAATTTGATTAAGGATCTTCCTATGATAGTTGAGTGGTATAAAAAAAATTATAAAATATTTAAAAAAGTATGAAAAAAAAATTCAAATTTGTTCATAAGACTGGGAAAGTTTTTAAGGATAAAAGAGGTTATCTTTTAAAAATATTGGATAAAGGTTTTTCATCATCTATAGAAATTTTTTCAAAAAAAGGAACCATAAGAGCAAATCATTATCATAAAAAAGACGAACATTTTTGTTACATACTAAAAGGTGAAATTTTATTTTTTTACAGAAATAGATCAAAAGGATCAAAACTAAATTACAAAGTGATGAAAAAAGGTGATTTATTTTTTACAACATATGATCAAGACCATCTAGCTTACTTTCTAAAGAATACTCATTTTCTTTCATATAGCAGTAGAAAAAGAGATAAATTTGATTATGAGAGAGATTTAGTTAGATTAAATATGGATAAAGAGCCAAAAATAAAAAAAATAATCTCAAAATATAAATAGTGCAAAAAAAAGATTGCGTTCCGATAAAATTTTGTCGTTTATGTGGTTCTAATAATATAAAAAAAGTTTTTGACCTGGGACAAACACCATTAGCAAATTCATACTCGAAAATTGAAACTAGCAAGAAATTAAAGAAATACCCTTTAAAACTAAACTATTGCTATAACTGTGGTCATCTCCAATTGACTCACTCTATAAAACCAACAAAAATGTTTAGTAATTATCTTTACAAAACAAATACTTCTCAAAAAAATTACTTACATTTCAAGATTTATGCAAATGAAATAAAAAAAATATTTAAAAATAAGAATGCTAAAATTTTAGACATTGCTTCAAATGACGGAACATTTTTAAATTTTTTTGAGAAAAAAAAATTTTTTAGATTAGGAATAGATCCAGCTAAAAATCTAAAAAAATTATCTTTAAAAAAAGGAATTGAACAATTAGATACTTTTTTTACAAAAAAAAAAAGTGAAAATATAAAAAAAAAATATGGAAAATTCGATATTATTACCGCCAATCATGTTTGTGCACATGTGGAAAATTTAAATGATTTTTTTAGTGGAGTTAAAAATCTATTAAAAGATCAAGGATTATTCATATTTGAGGTTTCTTATAGAGCTTCAGTTTTAAAAAAGAATACTTTTGATACAATTTATCATGAACATCTAGATTATCATGCGTTATATCCAATTTCAAAATTTTTGAAAAAATTTAACCTGAGTGTAGTAAACTTTAAGACTCCAAATGCACAAGGCGGCTCATTAAGAGTTTATGTGTCAAAAAATAAAAATTTTAAAAATAAAAAAAATATAAAGAAACAAATCCAAAAAGAAAAAAAGGAATTAAACTTATTTAATGCTAATACATACAAAAAATTTGAAATGAAAATTAATAATTGTAAAAATAAATTAAATTTTCTTATTCAAAATTGTATAAAAAATAATATGAGTATTGCTGGGTATGGAGCTGCTGCAAAAACAACTACATTTTTAAATTATTTTAATATTTCAGAAAAAGATGTAAAATTTATCTTTGATGATAATAAATTAAAACAAGGATTGTGTATTCCTGGCACAAAAATAAAGATATTAAATCCTTTAAATTTAGACAAAAAAAAAATAGATGTTTTAATAATTTTTGCATGGAATTATGCTGAAATAATTATTAACAAAAATAAAAAATTTCAAAAAAGTGGAGGAAAATTTTTGATCCCTTTTCCAAATCCAAGATTAATTTAATGAGAACATATAATATAGGATTAATTGGGCGAGGTAAAATGAGTAAAAGTTTTCAAAAAGAAATTAAAAAATCTAAAAAATTCAATATTATTAAAATAATTTCGAAGAGAGATATAACTAAAAAAGGTCAAAAGATTAAAGAATTTTTTAAATCAAACAAATTTGATTTGGTCATTATTACTTCATCAGTATCTTCACACTTTAAATATTTAAGTTATGCAATGAAAAATAATAAAAATATAATTGTTGAAAAACCATTAGTAGAAAATTTTAATCAATTAAAAAAATTACATAGATTAAATAAAAATTTTAAACAAAAAATTATGATACATCATAATGATGTTTTGAATTTTGAAAAATTTAAAATTTTCAAAAATAGTTATAGAAAACTAAAAAAAATTGAGATGATTTATGGAAAAAATGAAATTACTAATAATTATAAAAAGCCTTTTTTTGATTGGTTGCCTCATCCTTTAGCTTTAATGGTAAAATATTTTGGATATCCTAAGAAATTTAACATCTTAAAATATTACAGAAAAAAAGAAAAAAATAAAATTTTAGAAGAACTTCAGATAGAATTTTTATTTGGTGATTTAAAAATTTTTATAACTTTTTCAAATTTTCTAAAAAATAAAACAAAAAAAATATTTATTTTTGATAGTTTAAAAAAAAAAATCTATGATGGTTATAAAAAAAAAAATCGTAGATCAATCAAAATACTCTTAGAAAAGTTTTACAAAGAAGATAAAATCAATGAAATTTTATTATTTTTTAAAACTTATGAGTTATTATTCAAAATTGATAATAAAATTAAAAATTTAAGATAAATCAGTTATTCTTATCAATTTTTAAAACTCCAATAAATGCTTCCTGTGGTATCTCTACTCTGCCAAATTGTTTTGATCTTGCTTTACCTTTTTTCTGCTTCTCCAAAAGTTTTCTTTTTCTGTCTGTTGCACCTCCACCATGAATCTTGGTTAAAACATCTTTTTTAAAACCTTTTATTGTTTCTCTTGCTATTATTTTACCACCTATCGCAGCCTGCACTGGGATCATAAAATTGTGCCTAGGTATCAAATCTTTTAATTTTTCACATACTTCTCTACCTGTCTTTTGAGCGAAATCTTTATGAATCATCATCGCTAATGCATCGACTGGTTCTGCATTAACTAAAATTCCAAGTTTTACTAAATCACCTTCTCTATGTTCAATTATTTCATAATCAAAACTAGCATATCCACTAGTCATTGATTTTAAACGATCATTAAAATCAAAAACAACTTCATTTAAAGGCAATTCATAATTTACGACTGCTCTATTTCCTGAATAACTTAAATTAGTTTGTACTCCTCTTTTATCCTGACACATCTTTATTATTGATCCTAAATATTCATCTGGAGTTATTATTGTTGCTTTTATCCAAGGTTCTTCAATTAATTTAATTAATGTTGGATCTGGTAAACTTGAAGGATTATGTAGATCGATTATATCTCCCTTATTCATATGAACTTTGTAAACAACTCCTGGAGTTGTCGTTAATAAGTTTACGTCAAATTCTCTTTCTAATCTTTCAGTAACAATTTCCAAATGAAGTAATCCTAAAAAACCACATCTAAACCCAAGTCCCAATGCTGAAGAAGACTCAGGTTCAAATGAAAAACTTGCATCGTTTAATTGTAATTTAGCTAAACCATCTTTTAATTTTTGATACTCAGAACTATCTACCGGAAATAATCCACAAAATACCACGGGTTTACTTGGTTTAAAACCTGGGAGTGCTTCTTTCAAAGGTTTTGTAGCATCACATATTGTGTCACCAACTTTTGTTTCAGATAAAACTTTTATTCCAGTTGTTATAAAGCCTATTTCTCCAGCGTTTAACTCATTAATATCTTTTGCTTTTGGTGTAAAAACACCAACTTTTTCAACTACATATTCTTGATTAGTGGACATCATCTTAATTTTCATATTTTTTGAAATTTTACCATCAATAACCCTTACAAGAATTACAACCCCTAGATATGTATCATACCAACTATCAACCAATAAACATTTTAGATCACCTAAACTTTCACCTTTAGGACTGGGTAAAACTTTAATAATTTGTTCTAAAATATCTTCTATACCTTCGCCTGTTTTTCCTGAACAAGGAATTGCTCCCTCTGTATCAATGCCTATCACTTCCTCAATTTGTATTTTTGTTCTATCTAAATCTGAAGCTGGAAGATCTACTTTATTTAAAACTGGAATTATTTCATGATTAATATCAAGAGCCTGATAAACGTTTGCAAGAGTTTGAGCTTCTACTCCTTGCGTGCTATCAACAATTAAAATTGAACCCTCACAAGCATAAAGAGATCTACTTACTTCATAACTAAAATCTACATGTCCCGGGGTATCTATAATATTTAAAATATAATTTTTACCATCTTTTGCTTTATAATTAAGTTTTACTGTTTGAGCTTTAATTGTAATGCCTCTTTCACGCTCAATATCCATTGAGTCAAGAACTTGAGCTTTCATTTCTCTTTCAGTAAGTCCGCCACAACTATGAATTATCCTATCTGCTATTGTGGATTTACCATGATCAATATGAGCAATAATCGCAAAATTTCTAATATTATCAATATTGCTCATTTGCTTTAAGAACGTATCTTAGCGCCAGTTTTACTTTCAACTGTTTTTATTATTAAATTATTTATGTTTTCTAGATCATTATCATTCAATGTCTTTTCAGTAGACTGTATGGTTACACTAATTGCTATTGATTTTTGATTTTCTGGAATATTTTCACCCTCGTAAACATCAAAAACTTTAATATTACTAATTAATTTTTGATCTACGCTTGAAACAGCATTAATTAAATCCTGAGCTTTTACCTCTTTAGCAACTATAAATGCAAAGTCTCTCTCAGATTTTTGATAATCTGAGACTTCGAATTTAGTTTTTTGATCATTTAGTGTTTTTTTTGGTAACTTTAAATTATCTAAAAAAATTTCAAAACCTACCAAAGACTCTGTTTTAATATCTATCTTTTTTAAAATATTTGGATGTATTTCTCCAAAATAAGCTGCAACTTGATCTTTACCTCTATTTAAAAACAATCTACCTGACTTACCTGGATGGTAATAATTTGGAGTTTCACTATCTATAAAAAATTTATCTGCGTTGTAGCCTGCTTCAACTAAAGTTTGAACTACATCTCTTTTAACATCAAACAAATCAACATTTCTCTCTTTTTCAATCCATGACAATCTTGATTTTTTGCCTGCTGACAAACCACAGACTACAGTATTTTGTTCACCTGGATTAGAACCAGTAAAAACAGGACCTATTTCAAATATTGATAAATCTTTAAAACCTCTGTCTAAATTCTTATTCATATACATTATTAAATTTGAAAATATTGAGTTTCTCAACACTCCTAGCTCTGAACTTATTGGATTAACAATTTTAATTTCTTTATTTTTGTCTTTAAAATGATCATTATAATTTGAGTCAGTAAATGACCATGTTATAGCTTCTAAATAACCTTTTGAAGCAATTGCTCTTTGTAAGAAATGAAATAATTTTTGTGATTGAGTTAAAGTAGATTTAGTTCTTTCTTTAATTGGATCGATAATTTTAATCTTATCATAGCCAGTTATTCTAACTAACTCTTCAACAATATCTATTTCTTGTGAAATATCTGGTCTCCATGTTGGAATAGTTAATTTTAAATAATTTTTTTCTTTTTTAATTTTAAAACCAAGATCTTCTAAGATTTTAAACGTTTCTTTAATTGAAATTTTAAAACCAGTTATTTTTTCAAATAAATTAGGGTCAAATTTAATAGTTTTAGTTTTGTTTATTTCAATTCTCTGAATATCAATTTTACTAATTTCTCCACCACAAATCTCTCTAATTAATAATGCTGCTTTATTTAAACCATCTTCAATGGATAATGGATCAATACCTCTTTCAAATCTAAACTTTGCATCTGTATCTAAGTTTAGTTTTTTTGATGTGCTTCTAATAGATCTGGGATCAAAATAAGCTGACTCTAATAAAATATTTTTAGTATCAAATTCTGTACCAGATCTTGTTCCTCCAATAATTCCACCTAATCCCAATACACCCTTGCCATCACTAATTACACACATTCCATCTTCTAATTTATAACTTTTATTATCTAGAGCTATGAATTCTTCACCCAATTTTGAATTTCTAACTACAATGCCTTTTTCAATTTTATCAGCATCATAAGCGTGCAACGGTCGATTTATATCAAGCATTACATAATTAGTAATATCAACTATTGCTGAAATTGGCTTTTGCCCTATTGAAACCAATTTATCTTTTAGCCATTTGGGACTTTCAGTATTTTTTACATTAGTAATTAAACAACTACCAAAAGAACTACATGCTTGATTTTTTTCTTTATTAATTTTTACTTTTAAAGTTTGCTTAGTATTCGACTTAATTTTTTTTTGTTTAAAATTTTTTAGTTTTCCAAAACCTGATGCAGCAAGATCTCTAGCTATTCCTCTAACACCTAGACAGTCTGACCTATTAGGTGTAATTGATAAATCTATAAGATTTGAATTTGATTTTGAAAAATAACTTTTTCCAATACTCTTTTCATATTTTTTTGATGATAATTCTGTAATTCCATCACTTTCATCCGATAAATTTAATTCAGATTCAGAACAAAGCATCCCATATGAAGTAACATCTCTAATCTTAGCAACAACTAACTTTACTTTATTTTTTGGAACTACCGCTCCAGGAGGAGCGTATATTGTAATTAATCCCTCTCTTGCATTCGGTGCACCACATACAACTTTTTTTAATTCTTTTTCTCCAACATCAACATCACAAACTTTAAGCCGATCTGCATTTGGATGTTTTTCAGTCTTTATAATTTTTGCTACTTTGAATAAATCAAGACCTTCATACAAGTTTTCTACGCTTTCAACTTCCAGCCCAACATTCGTTAACTGTTCTAGAAGTTTTTCTTCATTTAATTTTGTATCTAAATGATCTTTTAACCAATCAAATGTGATTTTCATCGGCTCAAACCTCTATAATTTGTTGGTACATCCAAAGGATCAAAACCAAAATGATTTAACCATCTATAATCACAATCAAAGAAAGCTCTTAAGTCATTAATACCATATTTAAGCATTGCCAATCTATCAATCCCAATCCCAAACGCATACCCTTGATACTTTGACGGATCAACTTTGACATTTTTTAAAACATTAGGATGGACCATTCCACAACCTAAAATTTCAAGCCATTGGTCACCTTCTCCGATAACTATTTTTCCATCTTTAATTTCATAACCAATATCTACCTCCGCTGAAGGTTCAGTAAATGGAAAATGACTTGGCCTAAATCTCATTTTAATTTTTTCAACTTCAAAAAATTCTTTAATAAAATAATTTAAACAACCTTTTAAGTGACCCATGTTAATATTTTTGTCTATATGTAATCCTTCTACTTGATGAAACATTGGTGCATGTGTTTGATCACTATCGGATCTATAAGTTCTTCCAGGTGCAATGATCTTAAATGGAGGCTTGTCTTTCAACATAGTTCTAATTTGAACTGGCGATGTATGAGTTCTTAGTAAAATTTCTTTATTTTCATCAAGATAAAATGTGTCATGCATATCTCTCGCTGGATGATTGTCAGGAGTGTTTAAGGCAGTAAAATTGTTATATTCATTTTCAATATCTGGACCCTCCTCAACACTAAAACCTATTTCAGAAAAGATTGATGAAATTTCATCTATAGTTTGTGAAACAGGATGAATTTTACCTCTAATAAATGATCGTTCAGGAAGAGTTACATCAATTTTTTCTTTTTCTAATTTTTCATTTATTTTTTTTGATTCAATTTCATTAATTTTGTTAGTAATTAAATTTTGCAACTCATCCTTGATTTGATTTAGATCTGATGCAAATTTTTTTCTATCTACCTCTGGTATAGATCCAATATTTTTGAATTGAGTAGAAACCAAACCATTTTTCCCAAATAACTCTGTCTTGATTTGATTAATTTCTTCTAAACTTAAATTATTATTAAGTTTGGCTAAATAGTCATTTTTAATATTTTTTATGTCTGACATATTGATAGATTATTTCGTTAAGAAATAAAAACAATAGCGAAGATTAATTTAAAGCTGATTGAGCTTTTTGTACAATTGTTTTAAATGCCTCTGGGCTATCGTAAGCAATTTCAGCTAGAATTTTTCTATCAATTGTGATTCCACATTTTCCAAGACCATTGATAAATTTAGAATAAGTCAAACCTTCAGCTCTAACACCAGCATTAATTCTTTGTATCCATAGAGATTTGAAATCTCTTTTTTTATTTCTTCTATCTCTGTAAGCATACTGCATCGCCTTTTCCATAGCTTGCTTTGCAACTCTGATAGTATTTTTTCTTCTGCCCCATTGGCCTTTGACAGCTTTTAAAACTTTTTTATGTTTTGCTTTGCTAGTTACGCCTCTTTTTACTCTTGCCATTATTAACCTCTTAAACTGTAAGGCATGTATGATTTAACAATTTTGCCATCTTGTTTTGACATAGTTGTTGTGCCTCTTAATTTTCTAATTTGAGAATTCGTTCTTTTAATCATACCATGTCTTTTACCAGCCTGGGCTGTCATTACTTTGCCCGTTGCAGATATCTTAAATCTTTTTTTAGCTGAGCTTTTTGTTTTTAATTTTGGCATAATTCTGCGGTGTTATACAAAGATTGATATAAATTTACAACCTATATTAAGGCCTATAAAGGCTGAATTACCATGATCATTTG
>Ga0209630_10004513_pt1 | contig 12176 bp, 9 predicted proteins | sample COG_01_FD_184745 | JGI IMG/M metagenome (GOLD analysis project Ga0209630, IMG submission 184745) | Pelagic Microbial community sample from North Sea - COGITO 998_met_01 (SPAdes) (version 2) | ecosystem: Environmental > Aquatic > Marine > Neritic zone/Coastal water | place: Helgoland, sampling... | reverse complement strand
CAAAAGCTTGCCATATTTTTTTATACAACCCATATTTTTTAATTTGATCAATATAAATTTGATCAGCATTCCTAAGAATTTCTAACTTTTCATTTGTAATTTCTCCTGGACATCTGATTGCCAAACCCGGGCCAGGAAAAGGATGTCTAGAGATAAAATTATCAGGTATTCCTAATTCTTGACCTAAAGCCCTGACTTCATCCTTAAATAATTCTTTTAGAGGTTCAATTAATTTCAAGTTCATTTTTTCTGGCAATCCACCCACATTATGATGGGATTTTATAGTTACAGATGGGGCTCCAGAAAAACTTACACTTTCTATTACATCAGGATACAGGGTACCCTGAGCTAAAAATTGAACATTACCAATTTCACTTGCGTGTTTTTCAAAAACGTCAATAAATAATTTACCAATTATTTTTCTTTTATCTTCAGGGTCAGTAATACCTTTTAAATGTGACAAAAATAATTCTTGCTCGTCAGCTTCTATTAAATTCAGTTTAAAGTGATCTTTATATAAACCAATGACCTCTTCACTTTCATTTTTTCTCATTAAACCATTGTTTACGTAAACACAGGCAAGTTGATTACCAATGGCCTTATGAATCAAAATTGCTGTAACAGAACTATCAACGCCTCCAGATAATGCACAAATTACTTTTCGATCACCTACTTCTCTCTTAATCTTTGATATAGAGTTTTTAAGATATGATTTCATATTCCAATCAAATGAAAGTTCTGCAATTTCTAAAAAATTTTTAAATAGAATAATTCCATTTAAGGTGTGAACAACCTCTGGGTGAAATTGAACTGCATAAAAATGTTTTTCATTGTTCCCAATTATTGCAAATGGAGCATTTTCTGATTCAGCATAAACTTCAAAATTTTCAGGAATCTTTGAGACATGGTCTCCATGGGACATCCATACCTCTTCGTCTAAATTATCTTCAAATAAATTTTGTAAAAAATTAATCTTTTTATATTTAACTTTTACAAATGATTTTCCAAATTCAGAAGTTCCATGTCCAGAACTAACGGTTCCACCCAACATTTCCACCATGATTTGCTGACCGTAACATATACCTAAAATTGGTATTCCCAGTTCAAAAATATTTGAAGGTGGCCTTGGAGCATCTTTATCTAATACACTTGCAGGCCCCCCAGATAAAATAATTGCTTTTGGATTAAGTTTTTTCATCAATAAATTGTTAAATTTATTAAATGGATGTATTTCGCAATATACTTTTAACTCTCTTAATCTTCTGGCAATTAATTGGGTAACCTGACTTCCAAAATCAATTATTATAACTATATCATTTTTCATTAATTATCTTTTCCTTTGGAACATAGATATATAAAAGCCATCAGTTCTATGAATAGCTGGATTTAAAACTATACTATTTTTATTAGTTTCAAAAGGATATGGTATTAGGTTATTTGATAAAATCGTATCATTCCACATATGAATCATATTAATTTCTGAAAAATCTAAATTATTTTTCTTTTTAAATTTTTCTATTTGGTTAGATCCCTCTTCTGGTAAAAAAGAACAAACCATATAAGCTAATTTTCCACCAGGTTTTACCATCAAAGCCCCTTTAACTAAAAGTTCATATTGAATCTCTACTAGCTCATCTAATTTTTTTTTATCAAATTTAAATTTTGAATCTGGACTTCTTGACCATTTCCCAATTCCACTACATGGAGCATCAATTAAAACTAGATCAAAAAAGTTTTCTAACCCTTTAACGCTCCAGTTTTTGTTAACATGCCTTCTCTCAACGTTATGAACGCCTGCTCTTTTAAGTCGAATACTAGCATTTTGTAATCTTTTTTTACTTGTATCAAATGATAAAATTCTGCCCTTATTCATCATTAAGTCTGCTAAAATTAAAGATTTACCTCCTGCACCAGAGCATATTTCTGCAATTTGTATACCTGGTTTTGCGTCAGTTAAAATTGAGGCTACCTGTGATGCTTCTCCTTGAATTTCTAAATAACCATTTTTATAAAGCTCATGACCTTCTATAGGGTACCTTTTTGAAAACCTTATCCCTAATGGAGAGTATTGAGAGTATTGATGATCAATCCCAAGACCTTTTAATTTTATGCTTAATTGATCTCTTGATATATTTTTTATCCTATTTACTCTAATATCAAAAAAAGCTTCTTTGTTAATTGATAATGCAACGTCTTGCCATTGATCAGGAAAACTCGCTTTAATACTATTTAATAAGAATTCTTGAAGCTCATATTTAATATGGTCTTGCATATCAGGATGATGAAAATTTCTGTAAAGCTTTTCATCTAAAAAATCTAAACTTATTTGGTTGAAATCTTTAGAATCTTGCGACATCAAAATAAGTAATTTTTGAATTTTAATAATATTATTTTTATAATTATCATTTAAAAAAAATAGTTCTAAGATTAACTCATTAGTATTTAAGGGTCTTAATCCTAGACTTTTAATATGCCACTTAATTTTATATCGATGTCTTATTATATTCCAAAAGCTATTAGAAATAAATTTTCTATCTTTAGAACCAATAAATTTATTTGATCTAAAAAAGCTATTAACAATTTTACTAGCTGTTTTAGAAGAGTTATCTAATGTATTTAAAAGTTCTAAAACATTATATATTCTATCTTTATCTCTCATTAAGATGGACGGTAGTTTGGAGCTTCTCTTGTAATAGTAACATCATGCACATGACTTTCTTTGAGACCAGCGTTACTAATTCTTTTAAAAACACAATTTTTTTGCATTTCACTTATATTTTTATTGCCAGTATATCCCATAGCAGACTTTAAACCACCTACTAATTGGTGGATTACGTTAGCGGAGGATCCTTTATAAGGAACTTGTCCTTCAATACCCTCAGGAACAAGTTTTAATGTTTCTATTTCTGCTTGAAAGTATCTGTCAGCTGAACCTCTAGCCATCGCTCCCAAAGAACCCATTCCTCTATAAGACTTGTAAGACCTCCCTTGAAATAAAAACACTTCTCCTGGAGTTTCATCTGTTCCAGCCAGCAAGGATCCAACCATTACAGCAAATGCACCACCAGCAATAGCTTTAGCAATATCTCCTGAATATTTGATGCCACCATCTGCTATTATAGGAATAGATTCTTTTTTAGCAATTTCCGAACATTCTGTAATTGCTGTTAGTTGAGGAACTCCTACACCAGCAATCATTCTTGTTGTACAAATTGATCCAGGACCAATTCCTACTTTAATGCCGTCTGCACCAGAGTCGATTAAGGCTTTAGTGGCATCTCCTGTAGCTACATTTCCACCAATTAAATCAACTTTTTTTTCTAACTTTGATATTGCCTTTACAGTATCTAAAACCATTTGACTATGACCATGAGCAGTGTCGACAATTAAAACATCAACACCTGCATCAATCAATGCCTCTGCTCTTGCAATACCATCATTGCCAACTCCTGTTGCAGCTGCTACCCTAAGTCTTCCTTGACTATCTTTACAGGCTTCTGGATGGTTTTGAGCTTTTTCCATATCTTTTACAGTGATTAAACCGACGCAAAAACCTTCGTCATCTATAACAACAAGTTTCTCAATGCGGTGCTTATGCAAAAGTCGTCTTGCTTCTTCAGCTCCTACATTTTCTTTAACCGTTATAACATTTCTTGTCATAAGAGCTGAAATTGGTTGATTAAGGTCGTTTGCAAACCTAACATCTCTATTAGTTAAGATACCTACAAGCTTACTTCTGAGGCCTTCAACAACTGGTATTCCACTAATTTTATTTTTTTTCATTACTTTAAATGCTTCACCTAAGGTTTGATCAGGCTTTATAGTTACAGGGTTAACAACCATACCTGCTTCAAACTTTTTAACTTTTTGCACTTCAGAGGCCTGGTCTTTTATGCTAAAATTTTTATGTATTACACCCATGCCACCGAGTTGAGCCATGTTTATTGCCAACCGATGCTCAGTGACAGTATCCATCGCAGCAGAAAGGAGAGGTATATTTAAATTTATATTTTTTGTAATAAAAGTTTTGACATCCGCATCGGCTGGTCCAAATTTACTATGGGCTGGCTGTAATAATACATCATCAAAGGTATAAGCTTCTTCTATAATCATTTTTAACCTTGGAAATTAGATATTGTGGATATTTTAACACTTTATATAAACTTTTGAAAATAAATTACAAAGATAAAATATTTCAATTATTCTATATTGAAACCAGTAGCAATAACATACCCCTCTACAGATTCTTTTCTACTAGCATCAGGCTTAATATGATTAACCCTTGAAAAATGTTTCCTCATTAAAGACAAAGAATCTATTTCGGTTCCTCCTTTGAAACATTTAGCCAAAAATACGCCATTTTTATTTAAGTTTTCTATAGCAAAATCTAAGGCTACTTCTAATAAATATGTAGTCCTAATATGATCTGTCTTTCTATGACCTGTAGTGTTGGCAGCCATATCAGATAAAACAATATCAGGCTTACATCCCAGAATTTCTATTAATTCATCTCCTACACTTGCGTCAGTAATATCCCCTAATATCGATACACAGCCTGCAATATTATCAGTTGGTAGTAAGTCCACACCAACCACTTTTTCTTTTCCAACAAGAGAATTTACTTTTTGAGAAGCTATTTGAAGCCAACCACCTGGTGCACACCCTAAATCTACGACAGCACGTCCAGGAATTAAAAACTTATACTTTTCTTCAATTTGCAGAAGTTTAAATGCTGCTCTAGATTTATAACCTCTTTTTTGTGTTTCTAGAACATAAGGATCATTAAGTTGTCGTCCAATCCACCTAGTGCTAGATGACTTTCTTTTCTTATCTTTTTTTATTTTTTGTGATAATCCCCTAGCACTTCCAAATGAACCAGGATTGTTTATATCAGTCATTATTAATACTATTTGTTGATTTAAAAAAACAGCTTGCAGCACCTGTATGACAGGCAAATCCAGTTTGTTCTATCAAAGCAAGCATAGTATCGTTATCACAATCTAATCTAAGCTCAAAGAGCTTCTGAAAATGTCCACTAGTTTCTCCCTTTTGCCAGAGCTTTTGTCTTGACCTTGAGAAGTAATACATATTATTTGTATCAATTGTTTTTTTTACAGCTTCCTCATTCATCCAAGCCATCATCAATACAGTACCAGTATGTACACATTGTGCAATAACAGGAACTAATCCATCTTTATTAAACTTAATATCTGAAGGATAAAAATTTTCAGAACTTAGAATTGTATAAGCATTTTTGACCATTTTATTATCTTCTCTTAAATTTTTTAAAGAAATTTGAACAATCATTACTTATACCCATCATAGATGGAACTATGACAAGCACAAGAAAAGCGGTAACTCCAAGTCCAAAAACTATTGTGGCAGCCATAGGAATAAGGAACTGTGCTTGGAGTGATGTTTCAAACATAAGGGCAGACAATCCACCAATTGTTGTGAGAGATGTTAGTAAAACTGGCCTAAATCTATCTACAACTCCATTAATTATAGCTTCATTTATTATTTTATCATCATTATATTCTCTATCAATTTGATTACGTAAGTCGTCAAGCCTTCTTTCAATAGTTGAAACTAATATGATTGAATTATTTACTACTATTCCGGCTAAGGCTAAAAGGGCAAACATAGATAATATAGACATAGTTAAACCCAACAAATAATGACCAAGAACTGCACCAATAAAAGCGAATGGGATCATAATCATGATAGAAAATGGTCTTGACCACGATTTAAATACCCAAGCTAATATAAAATAGATTAGTAATAAACCAATTATTGAGCCAGTTCCCATATCGGCAAATGTTTCTTTTTGTTCCAAATCTTTACCATCAAATCTATAAGATACGTTATATTTTTTAGCAATTTCAAGCAGTCCATTTCCCATTAAAAACTTTCTTGCCTGAGCAGTATTCATCATTTCAGTAAATAGGTCTCCAGATATAGTAACTTCACGAAACCCATCTGTTCTATTTATTGATGCAAAAGGAAGTGTTTCATTAATTATTGCTATTTCTTGAAGCTTGAAGCTTTCTCCAAGTGGAGAAATTATCCTCAGATCATTTATCATATCAGTATTTTGTTCATCTTCAGATAATTTTAATCTAACTTTTACCTCTTCATCCCCCTTTGGAAATTCTGATATAATAGTCCCATTAATTGCTGTCCTTACTTGTTCGCCAATGTTAGTTATTGAAAATCCTAAAGACTGTCCTTTTTCGTTTAAACTTAGACTTTTTTCTTGAATACCAAACTCTAGGTTATCACTAAGGGATGATACACCTGGTATTTTTCGGGCAATGTTTATTAACTCATTAGATGCTAATTTAAGGGTTTTCAAGTCATCCCCTTGAAATCTTACATCAAGGTCTCTTCCAGGAGGTCCTCCACTTGGAGCTCTAATAGTAAGATTATCTAGACCCGGTTCGTTTTTGATATTTTTTTTCCACGCCTTTATAAAATCATTTGTTCTTATTTCTCTTTTATCAGCCGTTTTTAACTCAACAACCATAGATCCAAGCAAATCACTCCCAGAAGAACTAGCTGACGAATCATTAGAAAAAGAAGTCCTTGCTCCAATTGTAGACATATTAAATTGAATAAGATTGGGAGAGGATGCAAATTGGCTGGAAGTTTTATCCAATGCTATCTTAATATTATCTAACATTTTATTAGTTTGAGATTTAGTGGTACCAGAATGCATTTTGAAATTAGCTATAACTATATCTGCCTCTGGAGTTGGAAAAAAGCTAAATAAAACTCTGCCTCCTGACATCATTCCTATTGAAATAATGAACATCCCTATTGCTGTCATAAAAGTGATATATCTGTAGTTAAAAGTAGAGGTGACAAATTTTCTAAATGCACCCTCTTGAAAAGAATTAAATTTTTTGTCAAACCATAACCTAAATCTACTTTCTTCTTGATTTGATCTATCATAATGAGCTAAATGGGCTGGCAAAACTAAAAAACATTCAATCAAACTAGCTACTAAGACTGCACATACCACCCAAGGGATAGCAGCAATAATTTCTCCTATTACACCTTTAACCATAAATAGAGGTATAAAAGCTGCAACTGTAGTAAGCATCGCTGATATAACAGGCATTGACATTCTAGTTGCAGCTACAACTGGGGCTTTGCTAGAATCTAGCTTCCTTTTAGTTTTCAAATATGACGAATGTTCTCCAACTACTATTGCGTCATCCACAACTATACCTAATGCCATTATTAAACCAAATAATGAAATCATATTAATAGACTGACCAGATGCTAACATAACACCAAAGGTGGCTAGAAAAGCGATTGGAATGCCAAAAGCAACCCATATTGCAGTGTTACGAGACAAAAACAAAAATAAAACTGCAAGTACAATACAAAGACCACTAAGACCGTTTTTGACTAATAATGATATTCTTTCTTGTATTAAATTAGCAGCAGTATTGTAAGTCTGGATTTTGATTTGATTGCCTATTAAGGCCTGTGAATTAGAAATAACTTTGTTAACATTTTTTGAAACTTTAAGGGCATCACTTGTTTTGCTTCTTCTAACCCATATCTCAACAGCAGGTTTTCCATCAACAAACTTTAAAATACTACTTTTTTCAACACTTGATTTTATCTTTGCTATATCACCCAGTAAGATTCTTGCACCAGAACCAGAGTTTTTTAGCTCTAATTTTTTAAAAGCTTCTACTAATCTTTTTTCGCCTAATGTCCTTACTCTCAATGAGCCATCAGCAAAACTACCTCCGGACACATCTTGTGTTTCAGATTTTATTAGATTTGAGATTTCATTTAATGAAAGTTTTAGTTTAGCTACCTCTAATTGAGAAATTTCAATCAAAATCTCTTCTTTAGGCAAACCTAATATATCAACTTTATCTACACCAGAGTTTAGAAGTTCTTCTTTTATTATTTTAGATTTTATTCTTAACTCTGATAAAGGTAAATCACTTGTTAAGACAATTCTAGTTACAGTATCAAAAAATTCACCTACAACTATTTTAGGTTTATTTGCCTTTTCTGGAAAATTAATTCTTGATACAGCTGTTTCAATATCCGTTCTTCCCTTTTGCATATCATGGCCATAGTTAAACTCTACTTGAGTACGTGCAATACCCTCAACTGATTTTGATGTAACTTTTTTAACGCCTGATATTGGCCGCAATTCCGGTTCAAGTAATTGAACTATATTTTTATCTATTTCTTCTGCAGTTGCTCCTGGCCAATCTAATGAAACAGCTACAATCTCAACGTCAAAATCAGGAAAAAATTGTTTATTTAATCTACCTATTGATAACAAACCAACAATAATCATTAATATCATAATAATATTTGCAGCAGTCTTATGCTGTACAAAAAATTTTAAAAAACCAGACTCATTAAATTTTAACAAAATTATATCCTGAATTATTATCTAAAGCATGCATTTAATTAGTGATTGTAATTTTTTGATTATTAAGATTGTTTGGTATTTTAGTAATTATAATTTGATCTTTTTCTGATAAATCACCATCAATTATAACATAACCAGAACTTTTATGTTTCAAACTTATTTTTCTTTCTTTAGCAATACCATTTTCTGCAACGTAGACTTTATCTCCATATAATGCTGTTTCTGGAAGTCTAAATACATTTAAAAATTCATTTAATGGATAAATAACTCTTACAAAAGTTCCTTGGGGAATAATGTTTTTTTCATAATCTATTTTCCCAAAAATTTTACCCCCTCCCTCTTCTTCAATAATTTTACCTCCAGTTCTTACAATTTTTCCTTTAATTGTTTTTAAATATGTGTCACTAGCTTCCCAAATAACTTCAATATCTTTTCCTATTAAATTTTGTGCATTTGAATAAATTTTAGAAGGAACAGCAAATTCAACTTCTAGATCATCAACTGAAAATATCTTAGCAACTTTATCATTACTCGACAGAAATTGGCCTTCATTAATTTCAATATCATATAAAATTCCATTAAATTTAGATCTCAATACAGTGTAAGCAAGATCTTCTTCTGCTTTCTCTAACAATATTTTTGATCTTACATAATCAGATTGATTTTTTGACAAAAGAATTAATTCATTATCATACTTATTTTGAGAGATAACTTTTCTAGACAGCATCGATTTAAATCTTTTTACCTGCCTCTGTCTTATTCCTAGTTGTGTTAATAACTCTTTTGTTTCAGATTTAAGTTTTTCTATTTCCAATAAATATCGCTTCTGATCTAACTTTGCCAAAACTTGACCACTTTTTACATATGATCCATTTTGAAAAGCCTGAGAAATATAATTTATTCTTCCTGGAATTCCAAAACGTAAATCTCCCTGCCTAGTAGATATTATTTTTCCAAATGCATCTGATTTTGGAACATAATTTTTTCTTTGTGTATTGATTACTTTTACATAAAAAGTCTTTTCCTGAACTTCTAGTTGTTTAGCTTCAGGTTTGGTAGACACTAAATATTTGTAAATAAAGAGGCTTGATCCCAAAACTATAAAAAACATTAAAGTCTTGAAACTAAAAATTTTTGATAACATATAAATCCTTATAAACTCTTATAATTCTCAATCATTTTTCTAGGTTTTTGATTAAAGTAGATATTTTTAATTAGTACAAACCAAGTTTAATCAATTCAGAACGAATTTGTTCTGGAAATTCTTCATCTTCATTATTATTCACATTTAAGTCTTGTGGTATATCATCTTCGAGATAATATCTCCATCCTTGAAATGGTTTCATTTTTGTAGGAATTACTCTAATTAAATTTTCATCCAACTCTATCTCGCAACCCTTACTTCCATCTTCACGAAAAACTTGTTCAATATTTATTATTTTTTGCCTGACTAAAACATATCTTTTTATTATCCAAAACATAGACCCTGACTTAATTAGTTCTGAGCTTTTTTTAGGCATATTTCTTGTTGAATGAATTATTTTACCACAAGTTTCAAGTATCATACTTTGTCTTATTCTGAGTCTATCGACAGTTTCGATACCAACAGCTATTTTTTTTAAATGATAATACAAATTTTAACCTTTTTTATAAAATCACCAATGCTGACAAACCTAAAAATGTAAAAAAACCAATTACATCTGTTGCTGTTGTTAGGAAAACAGAACTAGATATTGCTGGATCAATATTGAATTTTTCTAATGTTAATGGAATTAGTGTGCCCAAAAGGCCAGCAAATAAAAGATTAGCTATCATTGCTAATCCCATTATTAATGCAATTTGTTTATCACCAAACCACATATATGCTAATATCATTGAGAGCATAGCAAATAATAAACCATTAAGTAACCCCAACCAAGTTTCTTTTAATACAAATTTTTGTAAGTTAGTATAGTTAAGTTGCCTAGTAGCCAATGCTCTAACAGCAACAGTTACAGTTTGAGTTCCTGCGTTTCCTCCCATTGATGCAACTATAGGCATTAAAACTGCCAAAGCGACTAATTTTTCTATTTCTTCCTGAAACAAACCTATGACTGTAGACGCTAAGATTGCCGTAAACATATTTAAGATTAACCAAGAAAAACGACCTTTAGCTGTCTCAAAAAATGATGCCGTTATTGAAAGGTTACTTACACCTGTTAATCCTTGAAGGTCCTCTTCAGCTTCTTCATTAATAACGTCAACGATATCATCTACAATAATAACTCCTAATAAACGACCAACTTTATCAGTTACTGGCATATTAACCAAACCATATTGTTGAAATAAAAGAGAGACTTCTTCTTGATCAGTATCGACGTTTACGCTTCTAGGGCTGGATTCCATTAAATTGCTTAATCTAACAGGTCTTTTGGCTGACAATAAGCGAGATAAAGAAATCACCCCTAACAATCTATGAGCAGGATCAACAATATAAACAGAATAGAAGTTTTCTTCATTTTCTTGTGATTGATTACGCATATGATCTATTGTCTGGCCTACTGTCCAATTTCCTGGAAAAGCAAGAAACTCTCTTTGCATCAACCTTCCCGCAGAAGATTCAGGAAAAGACAGTGCTTCTTCTACTAAAATTCTATCAGCCTTTGGAAGTTGTTTTATAATGACATTTCTATCAGCTTCTTCTAATTCCTGAAGAATTTCAACAGCATCATCTGAATGCAGTTCAGGTATAGCTTTTGCTAGAGCCTTAGGACCAATGAAATCAATAACTTTTTCTTGTATATTAAGATCTAGATAAACCAAAACTTCTGGATCTAGTGATTTTCCAAGAAGACTTAGAAAATCACTAATTTGTTCATCAGATAGTCTTTCCAACATATCAGCCTGATCTGCCGGATGAAGTGGTTCTATAAGTTTTTTTAAACTCTGAGAATTTTTTTTATTTATGGCGTTTAATATAGTATTTTCAACAGCCGGAGTAAGGCCATAGAGACTTTTAAAGTTCGAATCATCTGAGTTAGTAACAGCTTCGTTCACGTTTATTTTTTCTTTACTATGATCCATAACAACCTAATTAATAAAAATTATGCCATATAAATTTTCCTAAAATTTATGTTTTATTTTATTTTTCAGAATCCACTTCATCAAATACTTCTCTAATAAGCCTAAGGGACTCAAGACCTGCTGGTGCACCACAATAAATTGTTATCTGTAAAACTGCATCACGAATTTGTAATCTTGTTAAACCGTTATTTAAAGCACCTCTAACATGTAATTTAAATTCATGAGATCTGTTTAATGCTGCAATCATTCCTAAATTGATAAGTGATCTATCTCTATCTGATAAATTTTCCTTGTTCCAAACTTCACCCCATGCATATTCTGTTACTAATTTTTGCATATCGGCACCTAATTCATCGGCTGAAGCTAGCGCCTTATCTACGTATGTATCACCTAAAACTTTTCTTCTTTTAGCTATACCTTTTTTAAAGATTTCACTTTCCATATCAAAACTCCTTATAATAATTGTTTACTAATTAAGTTAACTCCACAACAAAATTGTGCAAAATGACTTATATGATAAAACATTTTATCTGAAAGTGTTCTATTCAAGAACTTACCTAGAAAAATACCAATTGGTAATATCGGCAAAACCATTAAGCTCAATAAACTACTTGTAGGACTAAAAACGCCCAAGTCAAAGAAAAAAGCGAGTTTAGCAAGGTTTATTATCAAAAAATAAAAACTCATAGTGCCTTCAATT
>Ga0209630_10004510_pt1 | contig 12179 bp, 6 predicted proteins | sample COG_01_FD_184745 | JGI IMG/M metagenome (GOLD analysis project Ga0209630, IMG submission 184745) | Pelagic Microbial community sample from North Sea - COGITO 998_met_01 (SPAdes) (version 2) | ecosystem: Environmental > Aquatic > Marine > Neritic zone/Coastal water | place: Helgoland, sampling... | reverse complement strand
AACCCTAAACCCTAAACCCTAAACCCTAAACCCTAAACCCTAAACCCTAAACCCTAAACCCTAAACCCTAAACCCTAAACCCTAAACCCTAAACCCTGGTGCGACGAGCGGCGCGACGCGGAGCATCGCGGTCGCGAGCGCGCGCCACTGCGACGCGTCGACCGCGCGAGCGGCGCGCGGCAGCTTCGCGTACGCGGCGAGCGTCGTCGCGAGGCTCCACGGGTTCGTCTCCGGCGCGGTTCGTGCGGCGGCGGCGGCGAGACGCGCCCACATCGTGTCGAACTTCGGGGAGTTCGCGTCGAAGAAGCGGTGTTCGTCGTCTGCGAGTCTCGACATCGCGTTCAACACCTTCGCGACGTCGCTCCAGGTGAACGCGTCCGCGCGCGGCGACGCGATCAGGTCGGTCAGGACGAGGAAGCGCGCGTCGCCGCGGAGCGCGCGCGATGCCTTCCGCGCGTCCTTTCCGAGCTCGTGCGCCGCGGTCACGACGTCGGACGGCGTCAGATCTCCTCCCCTCGCGCCGCATACGATCTCTAAGATGTCGTCCGCGCTCGCGCACGTCGCGAGCGCTCGCGCGGCTCCGAACGCGCGTCGTCCTCCGCGCCAGTCGTCCTCCTCCGCGCCGATGGATTCGCAGTAGCCCCCGCGTCCTTCCTCCGCGCGCCACATGCCGCCGCGTCCGCGCCGTGCGGTCTGAGCCGCGCTACGGATAAGGTTCTAGCATAATCAACGCTCGACCTCCAGTTAGCCAGTCTCCGCTGCGAGCGAAACGCGCCAAAAGATCGAGAGCACTTTTCGGCCGAACCGGTGGATCTGCGGGATCAATCGATCCTCGCGCGCTCGTCGTTCAGGCAGCCGCTCGCACGACAAACCCGCGAGGCACAGACGGGCGTCCATTTTTCGCGCGCACGCGGACGCGCACGTCCACATCGAGCGCGATATGGCGAACGTCGACAGAGCGACCGCGGGGCGGAAACCGGGCTCGGTGCGTTCCGTAAATGCCGAGAAAAGCTAACAACCTTACCGTTCCCGCCCGCGCGCCGGGGAACGGAATCGCGCGCGCCGCCGCCCCGCGTTCGCGCGCACCGCGCGAACACCCGGCGTCGAGATGCGTTCGCGGTCGTTCGAGATCGCCGCGCGCGCGCGATGCGATCGATCGCGCTCGACGACGGCGCACCCGCGCGTCTCCGTCGTTCCGATCGCACGCGCACGTGCCCGGGATAGATAATTCCCGTCGGGTCCCGACCGATCGCGATCGCCGCCTCCCCCCACGCCGCCTCCCCACGCGCCGCGCGACTCACCGCCCCTACTAATCCCTCCCGCAAATCCCTTGCGCCCAGGTCGTCGCGCACGGCGCGCGCGGGCACGCCCCCGACGCGGTCGTCCTCGCGTCCGTCGTCCTCCTCCTCGGTCGATACACCGGACGACGCGCGTTCGTCGTTCGACTCGAATGCGTCGACGTCGACGGCGCGTCGCCGCGGACGGTGACGACGCGCTTCGACGAGGACGCGACGATCGAGGACGTCGTCGTCGCGTGCGCGAACGCGCTAAAAATCGCGGAGGCGGAGGCTGAGAAACTCGCGGAGGAGGAGACCCCTGGTGGTTCGAATTCCGATATTTCGACGAAGATCGACGCCCTCCTCGCGATGTCGTCGTATTCGACCGCGTCGTCAAGTGCGTTCTATACACTGGTTCCCATACGACCGCGTTGGCGTGGTGAACGCCGATCCTTAAGGACTTTTGCCGTCGTCTCTCTCCGCCCACACCTCGCTTTCAATCCCCGCCCTCGACGCCTTTCGACTCCACCTGACGCCTTTGAACTCCACCCCGACGTTTGCCCGTATGGAATGGCCCTCAGCTTCGGACGCCGCGGACGAGCGACTGCGCGCGCTCTGTCTGCGCTTCGTGGAGAGCAGCAGCAGCAGCGCGAAGGAGGCGTCGAACGACGACGGCGCGTTCGCGTTCGCGGTGTCCCCGCGAGGAACGCGCGCGGCGTACGCGGACGACCGCGCGAAGGCGCGTTCTCTTATCACACTGGTTCCCATACGACCGCGTCGGCGTGGTGAACGCCGATCCTTTAGGACTTTTCCCGGCGTCTCTCTCCGCCCGCACCTCGCTTTCAATACCCGCCCTCGGCGCCTTTCAACTCCGTCTAACGCCTTTCAACTCCACCCCGACGTTCGCTCGTAACAGCGTCGCGGCGGATGCCCGCCGATGGAAAACGCCGCCGGCCACCTGGACGTCCTCCTCGCCGCGCTCGGCGACGAAACCGACGCCGACCTCTCGACGCGCGGCGCGTGCGCCGCGCCGCTCGCGACGAACCACGAGCTCGAGGCGCTGCGCCGATGGAACGAATCGTCCGCGCGCCACGCGCTCGTCGCGGACGACGCGATGACGCTCCCCGTCGTCCTCGCGATGAACGCGGCGATGGTCCGCGGCGGCGCCGACGCGGACGCCGCGCAGCTCGAGCGCGAGCGCGCGTGGGGGTACCGACGCGTCCTCGCGCGCGCGCTGCACCTCGCGGACGAGCTCGAGCGGCTGATCCTCGGCGATCGGCTGACCAAAAACGACTCTGAGCGGCTTCGCGGCCGCTTCGTGGGCGTGTACCTCAGCCGCGGCCCCGACTTGCTCGCGGCGCTCCTCGCCGTGCACCTGACGCGTGCGGCGTACGTTCCGCTTGACCCGGTGTACCCCGCGGAGCGCGTGGGCGGGATGCTGAAGGACGCGCGCGTCAGCGCGGTGATCACCTCCGACGCGGACGGGCTGTCGACGCGCGTCACGGAGGCGGCGGAGGCGGCGGGGTGCCTTCGTGATCAATTTCCGACGCTTCTCGCGGACGACGCGGCGTCGCTCGCCGCGTTTGAAGACGCGTTTGAAAACGGCGACGACGACGACGACGACGACGACGACGCGCGCGGCCTCGGCTTCGGTTTCGGTAACCTCGCGTCCATCTCGCGTCGCGTCTCCGCGCGTCTCGCGAGCGCTCGGTCCTCCGACCTCGCGTACGTCATCTTCACGAGCGGCAGCACGGGGCGTCCGAAGGGCGTGCAGGTGACGCACCGCAACCTGCTCAACTTTCTCGGCGGCATGGCGGAGCTATTGAGAGACGGCGGCGTCGACGCGAAGACGCGCCTGTGCGCGGTCACGACCGTGTGCTTCGACATCGCGGGCCTGGAGCTGTTCCTCCCCGCGCTCGTCGGCGGCGTGTGCGTGATCGCGTCGAAGGAGACCGCGGGCGATCCCGACGCGTTGCGAGCGCTCATCGCGGACGCGAAAGTCAACGTGATGCAGGCGACGCCGACGACGTGGCGCGGGCTCTTGAAGCGCGCCGGCGGCGGCGGCGCGAGTACCACGACCGCCGCCGCGACGTCTTCTTCTTCGCTGCGGCGGCTCACCGCGCTCGTCGGCGGCGAGGCGCTCCCCGCGGACCTCGCGAACGACATGATCGACGGCCTCGGTCTGTCGTACAACGTCTACGGTCCGACGGAGACGACGGTGTGGTCCACGCTGGCGCGCGTGTCGCGGCCGCGCGTGTGCTCCATCGGGCGGCCGATCGCGAACACGACCGTCTACGTCTGCGCGGTGAGCGAGCGACGCGACCAGGGCGGCGTCAAAATCCACGTCTCCCCCGCGCCCGTCGGCGTCGCCGGCGAGATACTCATCGGCGGCGAGGGCGTCGCCGTCGGGTACCTCGGGCGCGACGACCTCACTTCGGAGCGGTTCATCCCCGATCCGTTCTCGAACGGGGGCCCCGGCCGGTTGTACCGCACCGGCGACGTGGGTCGGCTACTCCCTGACGGCACGCTCGAGTGCCTCGGTCGCCTGGACCACCAGGTCAAGATCCGCGGGTTTCGCATCGAGCTCGGGGAGATCGAGACCGCGCTCGCGGCGCTCCCGGGGATCGACCAGGCTGTCGTCCTCGCGTCGCCGGCGTCGGTTCCGATCTCCTCCGGCGGCGGCGGCGCGGACGACAAGCAGCTCGTCGCCTACGTCGTCGAGCGCGACGACGAGGACCTAAACCCGCCCGATGGAGACGCGTCCTCGGCCGCCGTTATTAATAACGTTCCTAACACGAACACTTCATCCGCCGCCGTTATTAACGACGACCTCGCCGAGGCGGAGGCGTGGGGCGCGGTGTACGACGAGGCGTACGCGGCGAGAGACGCTTTGGACGAGTCGGATCCGTCGCTCAACTTTTCCGGGTACGGCGACTCGTACACCCCGGGGAAGGTACACGAGCCCGACGTCGTGCGCGAGTGGGTCGAGACGATCTGCGAAAGAATCATGGCGCTTCGACCAAAGCGCGCGCTCGAGCTCGGGTGCGGGAACGGGATGATTCTGTTGCGCGTCGCCAAGGCGTGCGAAGCGTACGTCGGCACTGATTTGTCCAAAAACGCCGTCGAGTACGTCCGCGACGTCGTGACGTCGCACCCGGACTTTCTGCTCCCGCACGTGAGCCTGGACATCGCGGGCGCGCACGAGGCGACGCGTTTCGAGGAACACGACCTGGACGTCGTCGTCTGCAACGGCGTCTCGATGTACTTCCCGAGCGCGGATTACCTCGCTTCGGTGGTGAAGAACGCGCTCTCCGCGGTGACGCCCGGCGGGCACTTTTTCCTCGGCGACGTTCGGAACAACGAGCTCCTGACGCACTTCCACGCCAGCGTGCGTTGCCACATCGCGAGCGACGAGACGCCGTTCGCGGAGTACGTCTCGATCGCGCGCAACGCGCTGAAGCACGAGAAGGAGTTCCTCGTGGACCCCGCCGCGTTTCTCGCGATGGCGCGCGCGACGAACGGTATCCTCCCGGCGTCTCTGTGCGACCGCGTGAAGATCGACATGCGGCGCGGGTACCACCGCAGCGAGTTCGGGATGTACCGCTACGACGTCCTCTTCCGACGCAGCCACGTCGAGGGCGACTCCTCATCGGACTCGAATTGCCGCCGCGAAGAACAAAAACGCCTGGGCGGCGCGACGTACGCGCTGATCGAATGGGACGGCGCGTCGAAAGGCGTCGAGTGGCTCGCCGCCGTCGAGACCCGGCTGACGACCCCGGGGGGCGGCGCGCCGGACTACCTCGCGTTTGCGGGCGTCCCGGACGCGCGGCTGACGCGCGAGGAGATCCTGACGCGCGAGGTTGAGCTCGAGATCGAGCTCCGGGACGAGTCCAGGGGACGCCTCGACACCGTCGGCGACTTGCGACGCCGCATCGCGACGCTCGTCGCCGCGTTCGAACCGTTCGCGGTGGAACCGGAGGACGTCTACCGCCTCGGCGAGCGCCTGGGGTACGACGTGAACGCGATGTGGTCGCCGGTCGCGCCGACGCGCTTCGACGTCGTGTTCAGCAGGCGCGGCGCGCGCGAGCCAGAGCCGATTCTGTTCGCGTCGCGGCGTCTCCGCGGCCTCGACGACGACGCCGCCGTCGCCGCCGTCGCGCGCGCGTCCGAAGCCGACGCGACGAGCGCCCTGCGGGAGATGACGAACAAGGGCGCGCGGAACGTTTCGCGCGCGGAACGCGACGCGCTCGAGGCGTCCAAGGCGGCCGCGGCCGCCGCCGCGGCCGCGGCGGCGTCCGCCACCGCGCTCGAGGACGCCATCGCGAACGAGGACGCCGCCGCGACGTCGACGTCGAAGAAATCGGCGTTCACGATCATGCCGGCGACGCGCGCCAGGACGCTGCGCGACGCGCTCCGAGCGCGCCTCCCTCCGTACATGATCCCCGCGGCGGTGGTCCAGATCGCGTCCGCCGCCGACGTCCCGACCACCGCGAACGGTAAGGTCGACCGCGCGGCGTTGCCGTCGCCCGCGTCGTTGCGAGGAGCGAACGGTCGACAACAAACGGACGACGCTTACGTCGCGCCCGACGGCCGTACCGAAGAGATCGTCGCGTCGCTGTTCGAGACGACGTTACCCGGGGACGTCGTCGTCGGCGCGGCGGATGACTTCTTCGAGCTCGGCGGGCACTCGCTCCTCGCGATGCAGTTCATCGGGCGCCTGCAGGCTGCGCTCGGCGTGCGAGTGACGGTGCAGACGTTGCACGAGCACTCCACGCCGAGGGACATCGCGCGGTTCGTCGACGGCGGCGGCGGCGGCGACGCGTCGGGGAATAAGGCTAAGGTGCGTTCTCCTTACACTGGTCCCCATACGACCCCGTCCGCGTGGTGAACGCCGTTCCTTAAGGAGTTTGCCCGGCGTCTCTCTCCGCCCAGGGTCCCTCGCTTTCAATCCCGACACACCTCGACGCCTTTCAACTCCGCTTTTGACGCCTTTCAACTCCACCCCGACGTCGCTTTGTACGGAACGACCCTCAGAAGCTGAAGAAGGGCGAGACCCCGCTGCCGATGGCGTCGAACGACGTCGTGACCGTCGTCGACCCGGAGTCGCTCCCGCGCGGCGAGATCACGCGCGTGGACGAGATCTTCTTCGAGACGCGCGACGGGTGCCGCCTCAGCGCGCGCCTGTGGCTCCCCGACGGCGTGTCTCCCGACGACGCGTCGTCGCGGAGAGCGCCGGCGGTGATTGAAATTTTACCCTACGGCGTCCACCACGGCACGATCGACACGGACGAGGCGACGTGGCCGTACCTCGCCGGGAACGGCATCGCGTGCGTGCGCGTCGACGCGCGCGGCAGCGGCAACTCGCGCGGCGTCCTCGACGACGAGTACTCGCCGACGCAGCAGCGAGACGCGTGCGACGCCGTCGAGTGGGTCGCGTCCAGGAGTTGGTGCACCGGCGCGGTGGGGCTCATGGGCTGCTCTTGGGGCGGATTCGTCGCGCTGCAAGTCGCGGCGCTGCGCGGGAAGACGAAGCGTCGCGAGGCGCCGAGCCTGCGGGCGGTGTGCGCGGTGTGCGCGACGGACGAGCGCGCGTCCGACGACATGCACTGGATGGGCGGGTCTTTGCTCGGGGAGAATTTGGCGTGGGGCGCGTGGTTGCTGGACGCGTGCGCGGCGCCGCCCGTGCCGGTGTCGGACGAGAGAGGCATCGCGTCGGACAAAAACACGTGTACACGCGTGTTGTCCGACAAAAATAACGACGATGACGCAACCGACCGCGAAGAAGAAGACCACCAGTCCGCGTGGGAGTCGCGCTGGGTCGACAGGCTCGACGCGCTCAAGCCCATGCACGGCGAGTGGGCGTCGATTCACCCGAGCACGGACGCGGGCGACGCGTACTGGAGCACCGGCTCCGTCGGCGGCGCCAACACGCGCGACATCGACGTCCCCGTGCTGTCCGTCGGGTGCCTCAACGGCGGCGGGTACGCGAACGCCACGCCGCGCGTCGCGAGAGCGCTCGGGCGCGAGAAGGTGACCGCGATCATGGGGTCGTGGACGCACAACTACCCGCACCTGTCGCGGTCGGGCCCCGCGTTTGGCTTCCTCGCCGAGACGCTCGCGTTTTGGCGCCGGAACCTCGGAGGCGCGCAACACGACGACGGCTGGCTCCCCGGTGACGACGGCGAGGGCGGCGGCGACGCGCTCGACGAGATGAACGACGCGATCCCGGGCGTGAGGATCCACGTCCAGCGCCCGCCGCTGGTCGGCGGGCCGGTCACCGCGCCGACGCGCGCGGAGGGGTACTGGATCGCGGAGGCGTCGCAGCGCGACCTCGACGCCGCCGCCGCCGACGGCGCGATCGAGGCGTCGTTCACCGCGGAGAAGACGCTCGCGCTCGTCGCGAAACCGGAAGACGGTCGGTTTAAAGCGAGGTTGACCGACTCCCCGAGCGACCCCGTCGGCGCCGCGTCCGGGCGCTGGTTCACGTTCGGCGACGGCGACGACCTCCCCGGCGACCAAACCCCGGACGACGAAAAGTCGCTCTGTTTCGACGGCGACCCGGTCGTCGCGGAGACCGCGCTCGTGGGCACCCCGCGCGTGCGCGTGACGTGCGTCCGCGTCGTCGAAGACGACGACGGAGGAGACGACGCCGACGCCGACGCCGCGCCGCCGCCGCCGCCGCCCAGCGGCGTCGTCGTCGCGCGTCTCTGCGCGGTGTCCCCCGACGACGGCTCCTCGCATCGGATCTCCTACGGCGTCGTCAACGTCGCCGCGGCGCACGGTCGGTCGGTGGTCAAAACCGCCGCCGGCGGCGCGTTCACCGTCGACGTCGAGTGCGCGTACTGCGCGTTCTCGCTCCCCGTCGGGTGGAAGCTCAGGGTGGCCGTATCTCAGACGTACTGGCCCGTCGTCGCCGCGTCGCCGAACGGGTTTCATCCCGTCGCCGTCCTCGGCGGCGGCGTCGTCGTCCCGGCGCTGTCGCAAGCGCACGTCGAGGAAATGTACGGCGACGGCGCGAAGTACGAGGCGCTGCTTCGCGCGTCGATCCCCGAGCTCGAGGTTCTCGTCGCGCCGCGCGCGACGCGGCGTCTGAGCAGCGGGAACGTTCGGAACTCTTACGACGGCGAGCACGCGGTGGCGGTGCGCCGCGTCGACTCGGGCGCGATGATGATCAACCCCACAAACAGCGCGCCGTCGCGGACGTCCTCCCCGAAGCCGTTCGTGGTGCAGGAGACGTCCAGCGACGTCAGCGCGAAGAAGAGCGTCCTCGCCGACGGCGTCGGCACGCAGCGCGTCGAACGCCGCCGCGTCATTCGCGGGTTGGACGTCGGCGGCGGCGGCGGCGGATTCGATTCGTCGGCGCCGAATTCTCCCAAGGTGCGTTCTATACACTGGTTCCCATACGACCGCGTTCGCGTGGTGGACGCCGTTTCTTAAGGACTTTGCCCGGCGCATCTCTCCGCCTACCCCTCGCTTTCAATACCCGCCCTCGACGCCTTTCAACGCCAACTGACGCCTTTCAACTCCACCCCGACATTCGCTCGTATGGAACGGCCCCAAGCGCGTCCCGACGCCGTCGCTCGTCGACGCGGAGATCGCGGTCACCGCGGACATGACCGTCATGGACGGCGTGTACCGGTTCGACACGGAGCTCGAGGCGTTCGTCGTCGACGGCGGCGAGGGCGGCGAGAGCGACGGCGACGACCCGAGAGCGGCGTCGCGTCGGTCCGTGTTCAAGAAGCGTTGGATCGAGACGATGCCCGCGGTCGGGTTCGATCCGGCGACGGGGGGCGCCAACGGGATCAACAACTCCGCGGCGTGATGCGGACGCGATGCGATCGCGTCCGTCGCCGCGAGTGCTGTTTTTTTTTCTATCACCACGGGTACCGCTACCAGTGCTACCCCGGGGGGTGTTCGAGCGACACCCCCCTCACCGTCGAAGGGCGGCGGCAAAATCAGCCGCCGCGCGCGACTAGTTTTCTCTGTTTTTTTAATGTATTACCGCGGGGCGGAGCCAGCAAAAATGCGGGCACCCCGGCACATCGTAACAATCGCACGAGTTTAATATACACTTAAGCGTACATCACGAGGTTCGATCGTTCGTTCGTTCGATCGATCGATCGTTCGTTCGTTACAAGCGCGTCTCGTCGTAGCTAGGTCAGGCAGACTCTTCTTTCTCCTTCGCGACTTTTTCGCGGAGCTCCGCGAAAGATCCAGGAGGAAACATGTGCACGACGCGCGAGCACGTCTCTTTGTGCGGCGGATCCCCGCGGTTCCAGTCGCGCTGCTGGCACCGCTTGTCGCAGTCCCGCACGCCGCGGCACAGCTTGCATCCCCAACGAGCGTCGGTCTTGCCGCAGGTGACGCAAGAGCGAAGCTTGACGAGCTCCTTGGCGACGGCGGCGGTGACCCCGTCGCGAATTTCTGCGACTTTGAACACCTCCTTCGCCATCCGAAGATTCTTCTCGAGTCCACACCTCCCGTGGAGGAAGCAGAGTCCGATGTGCTGGTAGAGACCATAAGCTTCGTGATCGGCTGGAATTTCGGTAACGAAGAGCTCCACGGCGTCATCGCTCAGTTTTAACCCGCCAAGTTCTGAGATGGAAAGGAGACAATCTCTTTTTTCCTCTCGAATTTCATTGAGAGTGTTCATGGCTTCCGCGTCCGTCTCATCCCTTGCCACGGCATCCGCCCAATCCTTCTCCCAGTGCGTATACGACATCGGTATGTCCTCCAATGCCTCCTTCGCAACTTCGTGCCCGTGCGCCGCAGCTCTCTCCCACCACTCCCGCGCCTTCGCTTCGTCTCGCTCCACGCCTTGGCCAGCGAAGTACAACGTCCCGATGTGATGCTCTGCTTGCGCGTCTCCTTGAGCCGCGGCTTTTTCGTACCACTTCATGGCACCTTCATAATCGTTCCGCTCCCTGTCGAGAAGGTACCCGTAGTTGTGTTGAGCATGAACATCCCCCTTCAACGCGGCCCTGTGATAAAACTCCGCCGCCTTCGATAAGTCTCGCTCGACGCCGAGGCCTAGGTCGTAGAGCAGCCCGAGGTTGTACTCAGCGAGGGTGGCGCCCTGCGCCGCGGCTCTCTCGTACCATTCCCGCGCGCGTTCGTAATCACCTGCCTCCTCACACACGTAGCCGAAGACGCACTGCGCGCCAGCGCACCCCAGCTCCGCGCGCCTCTCGACCCAGTGACGTGCGAGCTCGTGGTTTTCCTCCACGCCGCCGGTCCCGTTGAGGTAGTGCACGTAAAGATCCCACGCCGCATCTCCAGACCCGGCGTTCGCCTTCTTCACGAGGTCGCGGATCTTCCGCGGGAGCTTGATCTTCGGCATCGCGTCGCGTCCGCGCGTCGTGCGGCGGCGGGGGCGGGAAAGTGCTGCGTCGTCGTGCGTCGTGGCTTTTTGGCAGCGAAACAAATCTTTTTCTCGTCCAGTCGTTGGAGAACCACGAAGCGACGCCTGTCGACTCGGCACGCCCAGACCGCACGCGCGCGCCGCGCGTGATGGCGTCGTCCGGGGAGTCGTCCTCGGACGCGCCCTCCTCCTCCTCCGACGATGACGACGACGACGACGCGCGAGTCAGCGCGCCGCCCGTCGCGTCGTCGTCGTCGTCGTCGTCGCGCGTCGTCGCGGCGTCGCGCGCGTCGTCGTCGTCGTCGACGAAACCTTCACGTCAACATCAGCCTCGCGCGTCGCGCCCGTCGTCGCGCGCGAAGCGCAAGAGCAAACCCGCCCCGATCGCGGTGTGCCTCACGAACTGCAAGTACGAGCTCCTGCGCTGCGTCCAGAAGAAGCTCGGGTGGATCGAAGTAGGGTCCGACGCGGAGGACTGGCAGCTCTACTGGACCGACACCTCGGTCTCCATCGAGCGCGTGATGCGATTAAAAGCGACGCAGAAGATCAACCACTTCACCGGGATGCTCGAGATCTGCCGCAAGAAACAGCTCGCGAAGAACCTCGCGCGGATGTCCGCGCTGTTCCCGTCCGAGTTCAAGTTCGCGCCGAAGACGTGGACGCTGCCGCTCGAGCTCGAGTCGTTCCTCGATCAGTTCCCTCGGAAGGCGTCCAAGCCGGGTAAGAGAACGTTCATCTTGAAGCCGGACGCGGGGTGCCAGGGCAAGGGCATCGCGCTCGCGCAGTCGCAAGACCACGTCCTCAAAGCCCTGGAGAACATCAACGTCGACGTCGAGGGCGAGAGCAAAGGGTCCAACGCCGTCGTCGCGCAGAGGTACCTGTCGAAGCCGTTTCTCATCGACGGGTACAAGTTCGACCTGCGCGTCTACGCGCTGGTGATCTGCGCAGATCCGCTCAGGGTGTTCGTTTTCAACGACGGCCTCGCGCGGTTCTGCACGGAGAAGTACGAGCCCCCGGGGAAGGGGAACTTGAAGGACACGTGCATGCACCTGACGAACTACGCGGTGAACAAACACAACGAGAACTTCGTGTTCAACGACGACGCGGGCGCGAACGGAGCGGGGAGCAAATGGAGCGTGCAGGGGTTGAAAGACTGGATGGAGGACAACGGGCACGACTTCGTCGGCGCGTGGGAGGGGATCGTGGACTTGATCGTGAAGACGATCGTCAGCGTGCAGCCGGTGCTCGCGCACAACTACCACAGCGTCTTGCCCCCGGAGACGAACGACGGGTACTCGTGCTTTGAAATTCTCGGCGTGGACGTCATGCTCGACGAAAACTTGAGGTAAGTTCTATACACTGGTTCCCATACGGCCGCGATCGCGTGGTGAACGCCGTTTCTTAAGGACTTTGCCCGGCGCATCTCTCCGCCCATACCTCGGTTTCAATCCCCGCCCTCGACGCATTTCAACTCCAACTGACGCCTTTCAACTCCACCCCGACGTTCGCTCGTATGGAACGACCCTGAGACCGTGGCTGAT
>Ga0209630_10004508_pt1 | contig 12180 bp, 14 predicted proteins | sample COG_01_FD_184745 | JGI IMG/M metagenome (GOLD analysis project Ga0209630, IMG submission 184745) | Pelagic Microbial community sample from North Sea - COGITO 998_met_01 (SPAdes) (version 2) | ecosystem: Environmental > Aquatic > Marine > Neritic zone/Coastal water | place: Helgoland, sampling... | reverse complement strand
GCTTATCTCGGTGCTCCAACACATCCAGGTAAGAAAAAAGAAGTTAAAGAATATTCAAAAATTTAATGAAAATACGTCCAGTAATTTTATGTGGCGGTTCTGGTACAAGACTTTGGCCTGATCAAAAACATCATCAACCAAAACAGTTTATTGATTTTGGAAACTGGACGTTATTTGGAAAAACCTTAGAGAGGATAAAAAATTCGATATTTGATTATCCAATTATAAGCACTAATAAAAAATACATAAATGAAATTAAAAAATATTTAAGATTAAAAGGTTTTAAGAAATATAAAATTATTCTTGAACCAGCTAAAAAAAATACTGCTCCCGCTATACTTAGCTCAGTATTAATAAAAGAAATACCTGAGAACCAACCCTTACTTTTTTTATCATCAGATCATTTAATTGAGAAAACAAACCTGTTTAATAAATCTATTAAACAGCACCAGAAATACTTGACAGATGAAAATATCTTCATATTTGGCATTAAACCCTCTAACCCTTCTTCTGAGTTTGGTTATTTTTTATCAAAACGAGTGAGCAATATATACAAGGTTACAAAATTTATTGAAAAACCAAATTTAGAAAAAGCGAAAAAAATTATTAAAAAAAATGCTTATTGGAATTCAGGAATGTTTTTTTTGACAAAAAAATCAATAATTAATAACTTCAAGAAGCACCAAAAAAGAAACTTTAATCATTGTTCAAATTCTGTAAATAAATCAAAATATAAAAACAATATTTATTATCTCAATAAAAATGACTTTTTAAAATGCAAGACAATTTCTTTTGATTACGCAATTTTGGAAAAAGCAAAAAATATAAACGCTATAAACTTAAATATACCTTGGTCTGATTTAGGAAGCTGGAAAGAAATTTGTAAAGTCTATGATAAATTAAAGACCAAATATCAAAAAAAGAAAAATATTTTTTATAGACCTTGGGGCAGGTTTACAAATTTGTATAATGGTAAAAATTTTTTAATTAAGGAACTATACGTAAAATCTAAAGGAGTTTTAAGTCTTCAAAAACACTTTCACCGTTCTGAACATTGGGTTGTAACTCAAGGAACTCCGAAAATAACTCTCAACAAAAAAAAATTTTTTTTAAAAACTAATGAAACTATTTTTATACCAGTTAAATCTATTCACAGAATAGAGAATCCATACAAGAAACCAGTAAAAATAATTGAAGCTCAATTAGGATCAATTTTAAAAGAAACTGATATAGTTAGATATCAAGATATATACGGTAGAGTTAAATAATTTCTAGTTCGATTGGTGTGTGATCAGATGGTTTTTCTTTTGATCTTGGTTTTTTATTTATATTAATTGATTTTATATTATCAATTAGACTGTTCGATAGTAGAAAATGGTCAATTCTCATACCATAATTTTTTTGCCATGATCCTGCAAAGTAATCCCAAAAGGTATACTCTTGTTTTGTTTTATTTTTAAAACGATACACATCTTTAAAACCTAAATTAATTAATTCTCTATATTTTTTTCTTATTTCCAATTTACCTAAAGCATCATTTTCATATCTCTTAAAATCATGAACATCTAATTCTTCTGGGATAATATTAAAATCACCTGCGATAAGAATATTTGAGTTTTTTTGAATCTTTTTTTTAATATTTATTATAAATTTTTTTAACCAATTTTTTTTATATTCATATTTTTCTGTATCCACGGGATTTCCATTTGGAACATAAATATTTATTAGTTCTATCTTTTTCTTTTTTAATTTTAATTCGGCGGTGATTATTCGCGATTGATTTAAATCATCTTTAATAAAGCTATTATTTATATTATCTAATTCATGTTTAGAAATAATTGCAACACCATTGTAACTTTTTTGACCAAATACATATGATACGTAACCTAATTTCTTAAATTCATCGTTTGGAAAATTCTCGTTTTGAGTTTTAATCTCTTGTAGCAAAAGTACATCTGGAGAAGTGTCTTTAATATAATTTTTAATATTTTCTATTCTTGCCCTAACAGAGTTGACGTTCCAAGAAATGATTTTCATTAAACAGAGAAAGAAAGGCCACAACCGCACGAAGCAGTAGCTTTTGGATTATTTATAACAAACGACTCGCCAATCATCTCTTTTTTAAAATCTACTTCTGAGCCAGAGATAATCTCTAATGACGATTTATCTATAATTACCTTTTCAAATACCACATCATCATTATTAGATTGTGCATCAAAACTAAAGCTATATTTAAAACCCGAACACCCACCCCCTTGAACAGTGATTCTAAAATATTTTTTATCACTACCTATTGCAATTTTTTTAATTTGATTAAGTGCTTGATTAGTAAAACTTAATTTTTTTTCCATAAAGATTAATTATCTAGTATATAATCTTAATTGTCATCATGCAAAAAAAACAATTAATAAAATTGTCAAATTTGGCTGTACCATTTCAATCAAAAGGTAGATTTTTTAAAGAAAAAAAAAATAATTTAAGGAATGACTTTCAAAGAGATAGAGATAGGATCATTCACTCTACAGCTTTTAGAAGACTTAAACATAAAACGCAGGTGTTTGTTAACACTACAGGGGATCATTTCAGAACTAGAATTACACACTCTCTTGAAGTTTCACAAATAGCTAGAACACTTTCTAAATTTTTCAATTTAAACGAAGACTTGTCCGAAACTTTGAGTTTAGCTCACGATCTTGGGCATACACCATTTGGACATGCTGGCGAAGATGCCTTAAATAACTGTATGAAAAATTATGGAGGATTTGATCACAATATACAAACTCTTAGAATTATAACAATTTTAGAAAATAGATATTATGATTTTAAAGGTCTAAATCTTTCATTTGAAACCTTAGATGGTTTGATTAAGCATAACGGTCCTGTAAAAGATAAAAAAAAATTCAATAAGATATTAGGTGAAAATTTTTTTAAAAATAAAATAAATTTTATGTCTAACTCATCATTAGAAGCTCAAATAGCATCCATTTCAGACGATATAGCCTACAATAGTCATGACCTTGAGGATGGTTTAAAAGCAAATCTTTTCAAACTAGATGATTTACAAAATATACCTATTCTTAACAAAATAATAAAAAAGCATATAAAAAAAATTGAAAAATATTCAATAGATTTAGTCATAAGACAGATAATAAGAGAAATTATTAATGAAATGGTAGGTGACGTTATTATTTCAATAAAAAAAAATATCAAAGAAAATAAAATTAGAAACTTAAATGATATTTATAAATCAAAAAAAAATATAGTATGCTTTTCAGATCAAATGAAAAATTTTGATTTAAGTATAAAAAGATTTTTAAAAAAAAAAATGTATTTTCATAGTAAAGTAAATTTAAAAACAAATTACGGAAAGAATATAATTACAAAATTATTCACCAAAATAAAAAGAAATCCAAAAAAATACATAAATATAAAAAAATATAACAGCCCGATCATAGAAAGAATTATATGTGATTATATTGCTGGTATGACGGATAGATATGCAATAAATCTATATAACCAAATTAAATGAATATTTTTGAACACCATTTAAAAGAAATTAAAAATCTAATTATAATTAATAAAAAAATATTAAAATTAGAAAATATAGATAATTTAATAAATGTAAATTTAGAGATACCCCCTGATCAGTTTAATTTTGATTTATCATGTAATATTGCAATGGTCCTTGGTAAATCGAATAAAATAAATCCAAAGGATCTAGCAAAAAAAATTAAAGAAATTTTTTTAAAGAAAATTATTAATTTTTCAGGAATTGAAATTGCTGGCCCAGGTTTTTTAAACATTAAACTTTCTAAAACTGCATTGATTAATAATATTAATGCAATAATCGAAAGTAGCAAACTTTATGGCTCTAATAAAAATAATGAAACTTATAATATTGAATTTGTATCAGCCAATCCAACAGGGCCAATGCATGTTGGCCATTGTAGAGGAGCTATATATGGAGATGTTTTAAGTAATTTATTAAAATTTAACGGCAATAAAGTCACAAAAGAATATTATATTAATGATTACGGTAATCAAATTAAAAATTTTGTAGAGTCTGTTTTTTTTCGAATTCAAGAAATTAAATACAAAAATAAATTTCCTGACAATGATAATCTTTATCCCGGACTATATATAAAAGATATTGCAGAAAAAATAATTAATGAAGATAAAGACAAAGATTTTAAAGATTTTGATAAAAATTATGAATCTTTAAAAGAAAAATCATTATACGCATCAATGAATTTAATAAAAAATGATTTAAAACAACTTGGAATAACACATGATATTTTTTTTTCTGAAACAGATATAGTAAAAAATGATTTAGTAAAAAAAGCAGTACAAAAGCTTAAAGAAAAAAATTATGTTGAAGAAGGTTATCTTCAGCCACCAAAAGGTGAGATAAATAATAATTGGAAAAAAACTAAAAGATTAATTTTTAAATCAACTTTATTTGGTGATGATAATGATAGAGCACTACAAAAGAACGACGGAACCTGGACTTATTTTGCTAATGATGTTGCATATCACATGGATAAAGTAAGCAGGAAATATAATAATTTAGTTAATATTCTTGGAGCTGATCATACCGGTTATATTAAAAGAATTACAGCTGCTGTTTCAGCTTTATCTGAAAATAAAACAAAACTTAATTGTAAAGTTTGTCAATTAGTAAAGTTATATAAAAAAGGAGAGCCATTTAAAATGTCAAAAAGAGCAGGAGATTTTATTTCTGCCCAAGATTTAATCAGTGAAGTAAACAAAGACTCAATTAGATTCATGATGTTAAATCGTAGTAATGATGTAGAGCTAGATTTTGATTTTGATAAAGTAAAAGAGAAAACAAAAGATAATCCTGTTTTTTATGTTCAGTATGCTTATGCTAGAATTAACTCTATTTTCAGATCACTTAATATAGATTTAACAAATAAAATATTATTAAATAAAGATGATTTAAATTTAAATGAATTGGAAGCGAAAATTATAAGAAAAATATTCGAGTGGCCTAAAATTATAGATTCTGTATCAAAAAAGTTTGATTTACATAAAATCCCCTTTTATCTTTACGAAGTTTCAACTTTGTTTCATGCCTATTGGAGCAAGGGAAATGAAAATAAGGAATATAAGTTTATTGAAAATAATAAAATTAAAAGAAATGAGATATTAGTAATTATTAATTTAGTAGCCATAGTTATACAAAATGGAATGAGAATACTAGGCGTATCATTACCTGATAAAATGTAATGAATAAAATAGTGAATATTTTTTTCTTTTTAATAATTTTAATTTTTTTTCTAAGTATATATAAATATTATTCTTCAAATAAAAATATTGATTCAAAAGAATTTAATCGTAAAAATATTGATTCAATAATAAATACAAAAATTTCAAATTTACCAACATTAAATAATGACACAAATAACGTTATTATTTTTAATGATGGCTACACAGAAGAAATTAAAAATGATAAAATAAGAAGTTTTTGGAATCTTTTAAAGAATCGATGAAAAAGAAAGCAATAATTGTAAGTATTAAAAGTTTTAAATTAACCTCCAAAGAAAAATTGCTTTTAGCTAAAGAAAAACCTTGGGGTTTAATTTTGTTTAAAAGAAATGTAGAATCTTCAATACAAGTAAAAAAATTAATTAAAAATATAAGAAAATACGCAAAAGATAAAAAATTTCCAATTTTAATTGATGAAGAAGGTTCTAGTGTTTCTAGATTAAGAAATCTTATTAATCATAATATAGACGCAAATTATTTTGGAAACTTATATAAAATAAATAAAAAAATCGCAGTTAAATTATACAAGATTTACTTGAGTCTCTTATCTGATAAGCTTAAAAAATTAGGAATTAATATTAATACAATTCCAGTACTGGATATATTGAGACAAAATACTAATTCAGTTATTGGTAATAGAAGTTTTTCTAACAACAAGGAAATTGTAAAAGAATTAGGAAAAATAACTATTAAAGAATGTCATGCTAAAAAAATTATTACAGTTATTAAACATATTCCTGGACACGGTTGTTCAAATAAAGATAGTCATTTAGATACTCCAAAAGTTAATTTAAGTGAAAATTTTTTAAATAATATTGATTTTTACCCTTTTAAATCTTCATCAGCTAAACTAGCAATGACGGCACATATACTTTATACTAAAATTGACTCTAAAAACGTTTCAACTTTTTCAAAAAAAATAATCAAAGAAATAATTAGAAAAAAAATTGGTTATAAGGGAATTTTAATGTCAGATGATATTTCAATGAAAGCTTTAAAATATGATTTAATAACGAATGCAAAAAAATCCCTTTCAGCAGGGTGTAATTTAGTTTTGTATTGCGCAGGAAATATTGAAGACAACTTTAAATTGATTAAGTCTGTCCCTTATATTGATGAATTTACTATAAAAAAAACATCAGAAATTTATAAAATTTTAGGGTAAAATTATTAATGGAATCAAATAATTTAAATCAAATATCAATTAATATTCCTAACTATAATGGACCTTTAGAAATATTACTAGATTTAGCAAAATCTCAAAAAGTAGATCTAGCAGAAATATCTATCACCCAACTTGCAGATCAATTTTTAGAATATATAAAAGATAATAAAAACCTAAATTTAGAAACAGCTTCCGAATTCTTACTTATGGCTACTTGGTTAGCGTATTTAAAATCTAAATTATTACTACCAGAAGATGAGGAAGATGAATTTAAAGCTTTAGAAGTTGCTGAAAAATTGAAATTACAATTAAAAAAACTTGAATTAATAAGAATTTTATCAGATCAAATGTTACAAAAAAAAAGATTAGGAGTTGATATTTTTACAAGAGGAATGAAAGGTGGGATCAGATCAATAAATACACCTGTTTTTGATGTCTCACTCTACGAATTATTAAAAACTTATTCCAACATACAAATGCAAAAAACTTTTCATAATATTAATATTCCAAAACTTCCAGTATTCACTACGGAAGAGGGTATAAAACATATAAAAAATAATTTAGAAAAAATTAATAGCTGGAAAAATATCTTTGAATTAATACCAAAATTTTATTTAAAAAATCAAATGAAGAGAACCGGTATATCAGGTATTTTTGCTGCAAGTTTAGAACTTACTAAAGAAGGTATAACCAAAGTTTCTCAAAAAAAACAATTTGATAATATGATGATTAAAAAATCTTAATATGCCAAATAAAAAAAAAAATAATATTATAAATTTTACCCCAGCACCATCTAAACTGGAAAGACAAGTCGAGGCAATTTTATTTGCTGCTGCTGAACCTCTTGACCTTGAAACAATAGAAAAAAGAATTCAAACCGACTCGAACATAAAGAAAATTTTAGAAAATATTAAAGAAATTTATAAAAATAGGGGCATTAACTTAGTTTGTATAAAAAATAAATGGTCTTTTAGGACAGCAGAAGATTTATCAAAATTGATGGCTCTTCAAAAATCAACTCAAAAAAAACTATCCAAAGCTACAATAGAAACACTATCTATAATAGTTTATCATCAACCTGTTACAAGATCGGAAATAGAGGAAATAAGAGGTGTCTCATTTGCAACAAATACTCTGGAGACTCTTCTTGAGTTAAATTGGGTAAGACCAGCTGGGAGAAAAGACGTCCCAGGTAAACCAATACAGTACGCTACAACAGAAAATTTTTTAAATCATTTCAATATTCAAAAATTGTCAGATTTACCAACTATTGAAGAACTTGGTTCTGCAGGTCTTATTGATACCTCAAATATTGATAAATCAATTTTTGGTACTGGTAAATTTTTTAAAGAACAGTCAATTGAAGAAAAGAAAAATGATATTTATGATAATATTGATGAAGCCATTAAAAAAACTCAAGAAGAGGAAAAATAATCATATTTATTTGATCTAAATTATTGTATATAATTAAAATATGGGAAACATTGGTTGGACAGGAATAATAATAATTGCAATTTTGGTAGTAATCCTTTTTGGTAAAGGGAAAATATCAAGTATTATGGGTGACCTTGCCAAAGGAATTAAAAGTTTCAAAAAGGGCATGTCTGACGACAATACTTCAGAAAACGATAGTTCTAACAACAGTTCAGATAAATCAAATTCTGATAATAAATAATCTAATATGCCTCAAATTGGTTGGTTAGAGATTTTAGCAATAGTAATTATTGCTATTTTAGTTTTAGGTCCAAAAGAATTTCCTATCGCTTTAAAAAAAATTGGATCATATTTCGGTAAATTAAAAAATACCATAAGCAACTTTCAAAGAGAAGTTTCCTCAGTAACAGAAAAAATTGAAATTGAGAAAGATATTATTGATCAAAAAGATATCAATAAAAAAAAAATAGAAAAAAATAATGAGTGATAATAGTTCATTTACAAGCCACTTTATTGAATTACGCTCAAGATTAATAAAATCAATAATATTTATTTTTATTGTATTTGTTGTTTCCTATACATTCGCTGAACATATTTACTCTTTTTTAGTTAATCCTTATGCAGAAGCAGTAAAAGATGACACAACACAAAGACGTTTAATTTTTACGGCTCTTCATGAAACTTTCATTACATATTTAAAAGTAGCTTTCTTTGCAGCTATTTTTTTAGGAAGTCCTGTTTTATTAATTCAAATTTATAAATTTATTGCTCCAGGATTATACAAAAATGAAAAAAAAGCTTTATTACCGTATTTAATTTTTACACCAATACTTTTTTTATTTGGCGGTATGCTCGTCTATTATTTGGTTATGCCTTTAGCTATTAAATTTTTTTTGTCATTTGAAACCATGGGTTCTAATACAAGTTTACCAATTCAATTAGAAGCAAAAGTTAATGAATATTTATCTTTAATAATGAGATTAATATTTGCATTCGGTATAAGTTTTCAATTACCAATATTACTGAATCTATTAGCTAGAATTGGCGTTGTAAATTCACAATATTTAAAAAAAACAAGAAGATATGTAATAGTAATTATTTTTACCTTAGCAGCAATTTTAACACCTCCAGACCCGATTACACAGGTTGGTCTAGCAATACCGCTTTTATTACTTTATGAGTTATCTATAATAACGGTAAGATTCACTGAAAAAAAAAATAATAGTGAGAATTTAAAAGATGCTTAATCTAAAAAATTTAAGAAACAACTTAGAGTCTATTAAAAAAAAATTAAAAGAACGAAACGTTGAATTTGATGTTAATAATTTTAATAGAATAGACGCTTTGAATAGAGATTTAATCGTTAAAAAAGAAAAATTAGAACAAGAGAAAAAAATTCTCTCAAAGTCTAAAGATAAAATAAATTTTGTAAAATCAAAAAAAATTTCAGAAGAGATTTCAATTCTTACAAAAAAACAAAATTTAAGTCAGAGAGATTTGAATAATATTCTTTTTTCTCTTCCAAATATAGCACTTGATGATGTTCCTGTAGGAAAAGATGATTCACTTAATAAACTAATAAAAAAAGTAGGAAATATTAAAGATCATAACTTTAAAGTTAAATCCCATGTCGAGCTAGGTGCTAAAAATAATGATATAGATTTTGAAACATCTATTAAATTATCTGGTTCTAGATTTGTAGTTTTAAAAGACAAATTTGCTAAGCTTGAAAGGGCTTTAATAAACTTTATGTTAGATGTGCATGTGGATGAATTTAAATATACAGAAATTTCACCTCCCTTAATTGTTAATGAAGACGTAATGTTCGGAACTGGACAGCTTCCTAAATTTGAGGACGACCAGTTTGAAATAAAATTTGACAATTCTGAACAAAGAAAATTTTTAATACCAACTGCTGAAGTAGTTTTAACAAATTTAGTAAGAAAAACAATAATTGAAAAAAACCAGTTACCAATGAGGTACGTTGCCTCCACACCTTGTTTCAGAAAAGAAGCCGGGAGTTATGGCAAAGACACAAAAGGAATGATTAGACAACATCAATTTTATAAAGTTGAGCTTGTTAGTGTCGTTGAGCACAACAATTGTTCTGATGAATTAGTTCGAATGTTAAATTGTGCGGAGAGTATTTTGATTAAATTAGATATACCTTATCAAGTAATTTTACTTTCAACAGGAGATATGGGTTTTAGCGCTGAAAAAACCTATGATATAGAGGCTTGGATACCATCTGAAAAAAAATATAGAGAAATTTCTAGCTGTTCTTCTTGTGGAACTTTTCAGGCGAGAAGAATGGGCACAAAATATAAAACGAATAATGGAAACGAATTTGTAGGAACCCTTAATGGATCTGGCCTTGCAGTAGGAAGGCTTATGATAGCTTTGATGGAAAATAATCAAAATGAAGACGGATCAATCACAATACCGAATGTATTAAAAAAATACATGAATAATCAAGATAAAATTTAATTATAATTTGCTTGTTTATCTAATGCTTTTCATATAATTCTTCTTTCATGAGTGGACAAGGAATAGCACAATTTATCCCCCTAATTTTAATTTTTATTATCTTTTATTTCTTTTTAATTAGACCGCAGCAAAAAAGAGTTAAGGATCACAAAGTTATGGTTGAATCTTTAAAAAGAGGTGACGAAGTCATTACATCTGGAGGCATTATAGGAGTAGTTGATCGAGTTATGGAAGATGACAGAATAGAAGTAACTATTAGCGAAAATACAAAAGTTCAAGTTATCAGATCCACAATTACAAGCTTATTAAAAAAAGAAGAAATTAAAAAATAATTCTTTTTCGTGTTAAATTTTTCTAAGATAAATGTTTTAATAATCTATCTTTTATTTTTTATTATATCTTTTTTTTCATTTCTAAATCTTCAAAATGAAGATAATCAGATAATAGGAAAAAAAATTAATTTAGGATTAGATCTTCAAGGGGGTTCTTATCTATTATTAGAAATTAATTCCGACAATTTAATTCAAGAAAAAATTCAATCAAAAGTTATACCATTAAAAAAACTTTTGAAAGATAATGGTATTAATTATAATGATTTCAGAATAAATAACAAAAATTTATCATTTTCATTAGATAACATAGAAAAATTTGATTTATTATTCAATTCAAGAAAAGATAATATTGTTAACCCTTATATAGATAACTATAGGTCTCATGAATTGGAATATAAAAAAAAAAACAATAAAGATATAGAAATTTTTTTTTCAAAGTTTGGACTTTTAACAATTAATAATTCTGCTCTTAAACAATCAATAGAAATAGTTCGTAGAAGAATTGATGATGTTGGAACTAAGGAACCCACAATACTTCAAAGAGGTGAAAAAAGAATATTAGTTGAATTACCAGGTTTAAAAGATCCAGAGAGAATAAAAGCTCTTTTAGGAAAAACTGCACAATTAAATTTTAGACTTGTTTCTGAAAATAACAATGAGTTTGGAGTAGATGAACTTATTTCAGAAAATGGTGAAAAATTGAATATAAGCAAAAGAATAATAATGAGTGGAGAAAATTTAATTGATGCTCAACCCAGTATTCAAAATCAAAATAACGAGCCCACAGTTTCATTCACTTTGGATAGATTAGGGGCTCAAAAATTTGGTAGAGCAACAACGGATAATGTTGGAAAAAGATTAGCGATAGTCTTAGATGGTGAAATAGTAAGTGCGCCAAACATTAACGAACCTATTACATCTGGGAATGGCATGATCTCAGGCAACTTTACATTTCAAGAGGCTACTGATTTAGCTTTGTTGCTAAGATCAGGGGCATTACCAACTCCTTTACTTGTAGTTGAAGAAAGAACCGTAGGACCTGATCTGGGAGAAGACTCAATTAAATCTGGAATAACATCGTTAATTGTCGGATTTATTTTAGTAATAGTATTCATGCTTTATAAATATCGAATGTTTGGACTGATTGCTAATACAGCATTAATCGCAAACTTATTAATGCTAGTTGGTGTTCTTACAATTTTAGAGGCAACACTGACTTTACCGGGAATAGCTGGCATTATTTTAACAGTTGGAATGGCAGTTGATGCAAATGTTTTAATATTTGAAAGAATTAGAGAAGAATTAAAAACAGAAAAATCTATAATCCACGCTTTTGACACCGGTTACACAAAAGCAAAAATTACGGTTTTAGATGCGAATATAACAACTTTAATCGCTGCTGTAATCTTGTTTGCTTTTGGTTCAGGGCCTGTAAAAGGTTTTGCTATTACCTTAGGCATAGGAATAGTAACC
>Ga0209630_10004505_pt1 | contig 12180 bp, 9 predicted proteins | sample COG_01_FD_184745 | JGI IMG/M metagenome (GOLD analysis project Ga0209630, IMG submission 184745) | Pelagic Microbial community sample from North Sea - COGITO 998_met_01 (SPAdes) (version 2) | ecosystem: Environmental > Aquatic > Marine > Neritic zone/Coastal water | place: Helgoland, sampling... | reverse complement strand
CATCGCGCGCACGCCTTGCGTCGTCGTGTACTCGATGTGATCGGCCGACAGCGCGCCGAAACTCGCCGCGAGCGCTGCGCCGTCGAGATCACTCAACTGGTCGGCATGCAGCTTGACCGGCAGGCCCAGCGCCTTCGCCCGGTCGAACAGGCGCGAGACCTCTTCGGCAGAGAAGGCGATGGGCTCGCAATAGGCGTCGACGGCGTCGACCAGACCCTCGGCCTGGGCGGCGGGCAGGATGTCGTCGATGGCGAGGTCGACATAGGCCGCTCGGCTGGCGTCCGAGCCGCGAAACTCGGGTGGGACGGCGTGGAGGCCCAGGTAGGAGGTGCGGACCCGAACCCCGGCCTCGCTGCCGATGCGGCGGGCGACGCGCAGCATCTTCAGCTCGCTGTCGCGGTCGAGGCCATAGCCGGACTTGATCTCGACGGTGGTGACGCCGGTCGCCTTCAGGCCTTCCAGACGGCTGAGGGCCGAGGCGTAGAGCTGGTCCTCCGAGGCCTCGCGGGTCGCCTTGACCGAGGAGACGATGCCGCCGCCGGCGCGGGCGATCTCCTCATAGGTCGCGCCTTCCAGACGCTGTTCGAACTCGCCGGAGCGGTCGCCGCCGAAGACGAGATGGGTGTGGCAGTCGATCAGTCCGGGCGTGACCCAGCGGCCGTCGAGGGCGTGGGTTTCGGCCGCCTCATGCTCAGGCAGGTCGGCGCGCGGGCCGATCCAGACGACGGCGCCGTCGCGGATCAGGATGGCCGCGTCCTCGATCGCGCCATAAGGGACGCCGCCGTCCGTCATGGTGGCGACATGGCAGTCGGTGATCAGCAGGTCCGCTTTCACGGGCGGTCTCCGCGCGGCGAGAAGCGGGCGACGAGGTCGTAGCGGTCGCCGGGGAAGGTCTGGCGGACCTGGGTCACCCCCTGCCCGTCCCGCCAGGTGCGGCGGTCCACGCACAGGCAGGCGGTCCCGGGCTTGAGGCCCAGCAGACGCGCGTCGCCGCCCGCCGCCCCGATGGCCGAGATGCGGTGCTCGGCCTCGGTCCAGGGCGCCGAGTCCAGCAGCCAGGCGCCCGGCGGCATAAGGGCGAAGTCGGCGACCGCCGCCTCGGGCACGGCGGCGAGGGCGATCAGGCGGCGCTCCAGGGCGAAGGGCGCGCCGTCGGCCAGATGCAAGCCCGCCAGCTCCAGCAGGGCGCCGCCGGCGGCCAGGTCCCGCTCCTCGGTGGTGCGCGGCTCGCGCGCCTGACGGTCCAGCAGGCGGAAGGCGTAGGTCTGGCCACGCTCGGTGATCTCGGCGCCGAGGTCCGGGATGGACAGGATGGCGGCGTGGGCGCGGGGCTGGGCGACGAAGGTGCCGGCGCGGCGGCGACGGGTGACGAGGCCCCGGCCGGCCAGTTCCGAAATGGCCTTGTTCACCGTCATCCGCGAACAGCCGTACTGGGCCGTCAGCTCATGCTCGAAGGGGATGCGCGAGCCGGGCGCCCAGTCGCCGGACAGGATGCGGCCCTCCAGCTCGGCATAGATGCGGCGGTGAAGGGTGGCGGGCTCGCTCATGCGTCCTGTCCGAGTACGGTCTTCAGGGCCTTCCGGTAGCGGGATTCGATCGCCTCGCGCGCCACATGGCGGCCGTCGACCACCACCTGTTCGCCGCGCCGCCAGACGGAGCGGATGGCGCTGCGGTCCGCGGCGAAGATCCAGCTGTCGAGGATGGCGTCGCCCGACCGGCCTTCGAAGGCAATGCCCGAGGTGTCGAGACCGACGATGTCGGCAGACTGACCCACCGCGAGGCCGCCCGTAACGCCTGTGGCCTGTTGGCCGCCGGACAGGGCCCGGTCGAACAGGGCGCGGCCGGTGGTGCGGACGCCATCGGCCATGACCGCGCGCTTCCTGAGCGACAGGCGCTGGCTGTATTCCAGCTGGCGCAACTCCCCGGCCAAGCCGATGCGAACGTTGGAGTCCGTGCCTATGCCGTAGCGGCCGCCGTTCTGCACATAGGCAGAGGCGGGGAAGACGCCGTCGCCGAGGTTGGCCTCGGTGACCGGGCACAGGCCGACGACGGCGGCTCGCGCAGCGACCTCCCTCCATTCGCCCTCGGTGACGTGGGTGGCGTGGATGAGGCACCAGCGCGGATCGACGGGCGCGTTGGCCAGCAGCCATTCGACCGGCCGGGCGCCGGACCAGGCGAGACAGTCCTCGACCTCCTTCGTCTGTTCGGCGACGTGGATGTGGATCGGACCATCGCCCGCGAGGGCGGGCATGGCGGCAAGCTCATCCGGCGAGACGGCGCGCAGGCTGTGGGGGGCGACGCCGACGAGGGCGTCCGGCAGGCTCGCGGTCAGGGTCCGGCCCCGCGCGACCAGATCGGCGAAGCCGTCCAGATCGGTGATGAAGCGGCGCTGGCCCTGCGACGGCGGCTGACCGCCGAAGCCGGCATGGGCGTAGAAAACCGGCAGCAGGGTCAGGCCGACGCCCGTCGCTTCAGCCGCCGCGACGATGCGGCCGGTCAGTTCGGCCGGATCGGCATAGGGCCGGCCAGCCGGGTCGTTATGCAGATAGTGGAACTCGGCGACGCGGGTGAAGCCCCCCTCCAGCATCTCGGCGAAGGCCAGGGCCGTGATGGCCTCGATCTCCTCCGGACCGCCCCGGTCGAGGAAGCGGTACATGAGCTGCCGCCAGCTCCAGAAGTCGTCGTCCTCGCCCCCCTCGGGTCCCCGCCCCTCGGTCAGGCCGGCCATGGCGCGCTGGAAGGCGTGGCTGTGGACATTGGCGACGCCGGGGATGGCGACCCCGCCACCCTGATCGATCGCCGCCCGGGCGACGCCGGTCTCGATGGAGGCGATCAGGCCGTCCGCGACGGTCATCCGGACGTCGGACGCCCAGCCTGCCCCCAACAGCGCCTGTTCGAACCACAGGCTCAGACCCTCACGCGACGTTTGCGGCACTGGACAATCCCGATCAGACTCGAACATTATGTCTAGACATACCACACCCAAACGGAATCGCGAGGGAGGCTGAAACATGACGGACTGGCTCACGATCCGCGAGGGCGCGTCGCCCCTGATCATCGGCCTGCCGCATACGGGGACGCGCATCCCGGCGGAGATCGAGGCGCGGATGACCTCGCCCTGGCTGGCCCGCAAGGACGCCGACTGGTGGGTGGACCGGCTCTATGACTTCGCCGTCGATCTGGATGCGACCTTCGTGCGGACCGGGATCTCGCGCAGCGTCATCGACGTGAACCGCGATCCGTCCGGCGCCTCCCTCTATCCCGGCATGACCACCACGGGCCTGTGCCCGACCGAGACCTTCGACGGAGAACCGCTCTACCATACGGGTCAGGAACCCGATCAGGCGGAGATCGACGCCCGCCGCGCCGCCTTCTTCGATCCGTATCACGCGGCTCTTCAGGGCCAGATCGACCGGCTGAGGGCCAACGGCCCTGTCGTCCTCTATGACGCCCATTCGATCCGCTCGGTCGTGCCGCGCCTGTTCGAGGGCGAGTTGCCGCAGTTCAACATCGGCGACAACGGCGGAACGACCTGCGCCGGAGCCCTGACCCAGGCCGTCGAGGCCGCCTGCGCTGTCTCGGGCCAGAGCCACATCGTCAACGGCCGCTTCAAGGGCGGCTGGACCACGCGCCACTACGGCCGCCCGCAGGACGGCGTCCACGCCATCCAGATGGAGCTGGCCGACCGGGGCTACATGGTCGATCCGGCCGGGCCGGTCGACGAGACCAACTGGCCCTCTCCCTATGAACCCGCCCGGGCGGAACGGATGCGCGGGACCCTGCGCGCCGTCCTGACCGCCTGCATCGACTTCGCGAAAGCCTGACGGACCCCATGACCGACAAGACCCACAACGCGCGCGTCGTGCGCAGCCCGCGCGGCTCCGAGAAGACCGCCAAGACCTGGGTCGCCGAGGCGGCGATGCGGATGATGATGAACAACCTCGATCCCGAGGTGGCCGAGCGGCCCGACGACCTCGTCGTCTATGGCGGCATCGGCAAGGCGGCGCGCGACTGGGCCAGCTTCGACCGCATCGTCTCGGAGCTGCAGACGCTGGAGGCCGACCAGACCCTGCTGGTCCAGTCGGGCAAGCCGGTCGGCGTCTTCCGCACCCACGAGGACGCGCCGCGCGTCCTGATCGCCAACTCCAATCTGGTGCCCAAATGGGCGACCTGGGAGCATTTCAACGCGCTCGATCGCAAGGGGCTGATGATGTACGGCCAGATGACCGCCGGGTCCTGGATCTACATCGGCACCCAGGGCATCGTTCAGGGCACCTTTGAGACCTTCATGGAGGCCGGCCGCCAGCACTATGACGGCGACTGGTCCGGCAAATGGATCCTGACGGCGGGTCTCGGCGGCATGGGCGGCGCGCAAACCCTGGCCGCGACCATGGCCGGAGCCTCGTGCCTCGCGATCGAATGCCAGCGCAGCCGGATCGAGAAGCGACTGGAGACCCGCTACCTCGACGTCATGGCCGAGACCCTGGATGAGGCCCTGGCCCTGATCGAACAGTCGCTGAAGGACGGCAAGCCGGTGTCGGTCGGCCTGCTGGCCAACGCCGCCGACGTCCTGCCCGAACTGGTCAAGCGCGGCGTGCGGCCCGATCTGGTCACCGACCAGACCAGCGCCCACGACCTGGTCAACGGCTATCTGCCCAGCGGCTGGACCGTCGCCGAGTGGGAGGACAAACGCCAGTCCGATCCGGCCGCGGTCGAGGCGGCGGCCAAGGCGTCGATCCTGACCCACGTTCAGGCCATGCTCGATTTCCAGGCGGCGGGCATCCCCGTCGTCGACTACGGCAACAACATCCGCCAGGTCGCCTTCGACGAAGGACTGGCCAGGGCTTTCGACTTCCCGGGCTTCGTGCCCGCCTATATCCGCCCGCTGTTCTGCCGGGGCGTCGGCCCGTTCCGCTGGGCGGCCCTGAGCGGCGATCCGAAGGATATCCGCAAGACCGATGAAGCCATGAAGCGGCTGTTCCCCGATGACGCCGACCTGCACCGCTGGCTCGACATGGCGGGCGAACGTATCGCTTTTCAGGGACTTCCGGCCCGTATCTGCTGGATTGGTTTAGGTGATCGTCACCGCGCCGGCCTGATGTTCAACGAGATGGTGGCGTCCGGCGAGCTGTCGGCGCCGGTCGTGATCGGGCGGGATCATCTGGACTCCGGATCGGTCGCCAGCCCCAATCGCGAGACGGAATCAATGATTGATGGATCGGACGCCGTGTCCGACTGGCCGCTGCTGAACGCCCTGCTGAACACCGCCTCTGGCGCCAGCTGGGTGTCGCTGCACCACGGCGGCGGGGTGGGCATGGGCTACTCCCAGCACGCGGGCGTGGTCATCGTCGCCGACGGCACGCCCGAGGCCGCGAAGCGTCTGGAGCGGGTGCTGTGGAACGACCCGGCTACCGGCGTCATGCGCCATGCCGACGCCGGTTACGAGATCGCGCGCAAGGCGGCGAAAGAGCACGAACTGAACCTGCCGAGCCTGAAGGCCTGAAGACCATGACCACCCTGATCCTCGGCGGCGCCCCCCTCACCCTGCCCCAGCTCCGCGCCGTCCTCGACGGGCCGGTCAGCGTCGAACTGACGGCCGCCGCCTGGGCCGATGTCGACAAGGGCGCCGCGACCGTCGCCGCCATCGTCGCGGAGGGCCGCACCGTCTATGGCGTCAACACCGGCTTCGGCCTGCTGGCCAACACCTCCATCGCCCCCGGCGATCTGGAGACCCTGCAGCGCAATCTGGTGCTGAGCCACGCCTGCGGCGTCGGCGCGCTTCTGCCGGACGCCGTCACCCGTCTGATGATGGTGCTCAAGATCGCCAGCCTGTCGCGCGGCGCCTCGGGCATCCGGCGCGAGACGCTGGAGACCCTGATCGCGCTGGTGAACGCCGACGTCCTGCCCTGCGTGCCGTCCAAGGGCTCGGTCGGCGCTTCGGGCGATCTGGCGCCGCTGGCCCACATGTCCTGCGTCCTGATCGGTGTAGGCGAGGCGCGGCATCAGGGCCAGACGCTGGACGCCGAGGCGGCGCTGGGCGCCGCGGGCCGCACGCCCCTGACGCTGGGCCCCAAGGAGGGTCTGGCCCTGCTGAACGGCACCCAGTGTTCGACGGCGCTCGCTCTGGCCGGCCTGTTCGCGGCGGAGGCCGTCTATGCCGCCGGGATCGCCGCCGGCGCCCTGTCGGTCGATGCCCTGAAGGGCTCCGACGCCCCGTTCGACGCCCGCATCCACGCCCTGCGGGGTCAGCCCGGCCAGATCGCCGTCGCCGAACGCCTGCGTGACCTGATGGCCGGCAGCGCCATCCGCGAAAGCCATCTGGAGGACGACGGCAAGGTGCAGGACCCCTACTCCCTGCGTTGCCAGCCGCAGGTGATGGGCGCGATCCTCGACGTCCTGACGGCTTCCGCCGCCATGCTGGAACGCGAGGCCAATGCGGTCACCGACAACCCGCTGGTCTTCATCGAGGACGGGGATGTCATCTCGGGCGGGAACTTCCACGCCGAGCCGGTGGCCTTCGCCGCCGACCAGATCGCCATGGCCCTGTGCGAGATCGGAAACATCTCCGAGCGCCGGACCTCCATCCTCGTCGATCCGAAGATGAGCGAACTGCCGGCGTTTCTGGTGCGCGAGAGCGGACTGAACTCGGGCTTCATGATCGCCCAGGTCACCGCCGCCGCCCTCGTCGCCGAGAACCGGATGATGAGCCATCCGTGCAGCGTCGACACCGTCCCGACCAGCGCCAATCAGGAAGACCACGTCTCCATGGCCACCCACGGCGCCCGCCGCCTGCTGGAGATGGCCGAGAACGCCGCGACCGTGGTCGGGATCGAGCTGCTGGCCGCCGCGCAAGGGATCGAGTTTCACCGCCCGCTTAAGAGCTCGGCGGCGCTGGAACAGGTCTTCGCCATCGTCCGCGAGGCCGCCGCCGCATACGGCTCGGACCACTATTTCGCGCCGGATATCGAACGGGCGACGGACGGGGTGCGGGCGGGACGCTATCGCGGGTTCGCGGGAAGCCTGCTGCCCTCGGCCTAGGTCTGCAGTGGCGCCCGCTTCAGCGCCGCCAGATTGGCCGAGCCCGTCGCGAAACACACGGTCCGCAGCTGGCGGATGACGGTCTGGAAGTGGGCGACCACGGCATCCGTGGAAATCGTGGCGGCGGCGAGCACGTTCGCAGCCTGACCCACGACGTCGGCGCCCAGACGGATGGCCTTGGCCGCATCGACGCCGTCGCGGATGCCGCCCGAACCGATGATCAGGGCGCCCGGGCAGGCGGCGCGGGCCTCGGCAATGGCGCGGGCCGTGGGGATGCCCCAGTCGGCGAAGGCGGCGGCGTGGATCTTGTCGGCCATGTCGGTGGCGCGCTCGCCCTCGATCAGGGCCCAGTTGGCCCCGCCGGCGCCGGCGATATCGATGGCCGCGGCGCCCATGTCGATCAGGCGACGCGCCGTGGCGGCGGACAGGCCGGCGCCCGTCTCCTTGACCACCACCGGCGCATCCAGCTTGCGGATCAGGGCCTCCAGCGCCGCGCCCACGCCCCACCAGTCGCGGTCGCCCTCGGGCTGGCAGGCCTCCTGCAGCGGGTTCAGATGCACGATCAGGGCGTCGGCGCCGATCATGGCCATGGCGCGCCGCGCCTCCTCCACGCCGAAGCCGCGCGTCAGCTGGGCCGCGCCGATATTGGCGAGGATCGGGGTGTCGGGCGCCCGGTCCCGCAGGGAGGCGTCCAGACCACCCGCGCCACCCTCGCCTTCCAGCGCCGCCCGCTGGGAGCCGACGGCCAGGGCGATGCCCAGATGCTGGGCGGCCTCGGCCAGACGGGCGTTGATGGCCTCGGCCCGGGCCGGTCCGCCGGTCATGGCGCTGATCAGCAGCGGCGCCTTCAACCGCCGCCCGAGAAAGTCGGCGCCGAGGTCGATCTTGGCGTGATCCAGATCCGGCAGGGCCTCATGGACGAAGCGCACCTGATCGAATCCCGCGTCATTGGCGTGGCGCCCGGCGCCGGACAGGACCACGTCGAGGTGCTGGTCTTTTCGGCCGAGGATCGGGCTGTCATCGCTCATCCCGCCCTTGTACCCGCCTCGACCCTCAAGGGGAACGGACGTAGGATCGACGCATGATCCCCGTCTGGTTCGCCCTGATCGTGATCGCCGTCTTCCTGGCGATGGAGGGCGTGGCCTGGGCCTCGCACCGCTGGATCATGCACGGCTGGGGCTGGGGCTGGCACCAGAGCCATCACGAACCGCGCACCGGTCTGTTCGAACTGAACGACCTCTATGCCGTGGTCGGGTCGGCGGTCGGGTTCGGCCTGTTCCTGATCGGCTATCTGACCAAGGCCTGGCCGGTCTATGCGGTCGCCTCGGGGGTGACCCTGTACGGCCTCGCCTATGCGATCTTCCACGACGGGTTGGTGCATCAGCGCTGGCCGTTCCGCTGGGTGCCCAAGGGCGGCTATCTGCGCCGCCTGATCCAGGCGCACCGACTGCATCATGCGGTGATGTCGAAGGGCGGCGCCGTGTCGTTCGGCTTCCTGATCGCGCCCGATCCCAAGGCCTTGGCCGCCGAGCTGAAGCGGCTGCGCGCCGAACGCCGCGAGCTGACCTAGACCCGCGTCCACATCTCCGGGCGCGGCGGCGGGGTGCGGCCACGGTCCAGCGCGCGGGTCCAGACGGCGATCAGGACGCTGCGCCCGAACAGCCAGAGTTTCATCGGCTTGCCGACCGAGACGCGATGCTTCCACACGCCCGGCCCGGAGCGGACCACCTTGCGGCCGATCTCGCGATAGACGCCGCGCGCCGCCGCGATGGCCATGGAGGAGCGGAACGGCAGACCGCGCAGGCCGATGCGGGCGCTGTCGTAATAGGGTTCGGCGACAGCCAGCAGCCGGGCTGTGACGGCGTGGACGGCGGCGCGGTTCTTCGGATCGGCGACCGCCTCGGGCGTCGGCTCCAGCCCCGCCTCGACGAGCCAGTCGGCGGGCAGATAGACGCGGCCATTCTCGGCGTCCTCGACCACGTCGCGCGAGATATTGGTCAGCTGGAAGGCCAGACCCAGATCCTGGGCGCGGCGCAGGACCTGGGCGTCGAACACTCCCATGACCCGGGCCATCATGACGCCGACCACGCCCGCGACGTGCCAGCAATAGGCCATGACGTCGTCCAGCGTCCGGTACTCGCGGTGCTCCACATCCATGGCGAAGCCGTCGAGCAGGTCCAGCGGCCAGCGCTCCGGCAGGTGGTGGCGCAGGGCCACGCGCTGGAAGGCGGCGAAGGTCTGGTCATCCATCGTCTTGCCGGCCAGGGCCGCGCGGGTCTGGCGATAGAGGCTCTTGAGGCGGCGGCGTTGCTCCTTCTCCGACAGCTCCTCATGGCCGAAGCCGTGGTCCTGACCGTCGATCTCGTCGTCGCAGCGGCGGCACCAGGCGTAGAGCAGCCAGGCGTCCTCGCGCACCGCCGGATCGAACAGGCGCGAGGCCGAGCGGAAGCTCTTCGATCCCTTGACGATGGAGTCTTTCGAGGCGGCGAGGACGGCGTCGGTCATGCGCCTGCTCCAGCGCGCGAGAGGCCGGCCTGTTCCAGCATCAGGCCGGCCGTGGCCTTGGCCGAGCCGACCACGCCGGGGATGCCCGCCCCCGGATGGGTCCCGGCGCCGACGACATAGAGGTTGGGCACCTTGTCATCGCGATTGTGGGTCCGGAACCAGGCGCTCTGGGTCAGGATCGGCTCCAGCGAGAAGGCGCTGCCCAGATGGGCGTTCAGCTCGTCCCTGAAGTCGCCGGGCGTGAAGATGCGGGTGGTGACCAGATCGCGCCGCAGGTTCGGGATGTAGCGCTCCTCGAGGTAGTCGAGGATCTTCTCGCGATAGAGCGGGCCCTGAACCGCCCAGTCGATATCGGCCGCGCCCAGATGCGGCACCGGCGACAGGACATAGTGGCCCGACATCCCCTCGGGCGCCATCGACGGATCGGTGGCGACCGGCGAGTGCAGGTAGAGGGAGAAGTCCTCGGGCAAGTCAGGACCCTTGAAGATCTCGGCGATCAGCTCCCGATAGCGGGCGCCGAAGCAGATGGTGTGGTGGGCCAGCTGCGGCTGGGGCGTCTTCAGCCCGAAATGCAGGACGAACAGCGACATGGAGAAGCGCTTGGACTTCAGCGACTTCGCCTTGGCCCGGCCGCGCGGAGCGTGGCCCAGCAGCTTGTCATAGGTGTGGACCACGTCGGCGTTGGAGGCGACCATGTCGGCGGGCACGACCTCGCCGCCCTCCAGCGTCACCGCCCGCGCGCGACCGTTCTCCATCTCGATGCGTTCGACCGGGGCGTTGAGGCGCAGGTCGCCGCCGAGGTCGGTGAAGAACCGCGCCAGCCCGGCGACCAGGGCGCCCGTGCCGCCCTTGGCGAACCAGACCCCGCCGCGCCGCTCCAAGGCGTGGATCAGGGCATAGACCGAGCTGGTCTTGAACGGATCGCCGCCGACGAGCAGCGTGTGGAAGCTGAAGGCCTGCTGCAGATGCGGGTCCTTGATGAACCGCGCGACCATGGCGTGGACGCTGTTCCAGCTCTCCAGCCGCGCCAGCTCGGGCGCCGCCTTGATCATCGACCAGAAGGACTGGAAGGGCACGGCGCCCAGCTTCACATAGCCTTCCTGATAGAGCTCTTCGGAATAGTCGTGGAAACGGCGGTAGCCCTCGACGTCGTCGGGGTTGAAGGCGCGGATCTGGCGGTCCAGCCCGGACTGATCATTGACGTAATCGAAGGTCGCCCCGTCCTCCCAGCACAGGCGGTAGAAGGGGTTCACCGGCAGGAGTTCGACATAGTCGGACAGGCGGCTGCCGGTCCCCTCGAACAGGTCCTCCAGACAGGCGGGATCGGTTATGACCGTCGGACCGGCGTCGAAGGTGAAGCCGTCCTGGCGCCAGACGTAGGCCCGGCCGCCGGGCTTGTCGCGCTTCTCGACCAGGGTGGTGTGGACGCCCGCGCGCTGCAGCCGGATGGCCAGGGCCAGGCCGCCGAAGCCGGCGCCGATGACCACCGCGCGCTTGACGACGACGTCCCTCATGCGGCGACCTTTCCGGCGCTTTGGCCGGGGCCTGTCCGGGTCTCACGCAACTGATGGATGGCTTTGACGACGGGCACAGGGGGTTTTCCCGCGAGAAGCCGCACCTTGTCCAGCGCCGTGCTGCGCCCTGCGTAGAACCGCCGCACGATCCCTTCGGGCAGGCCGTAGAAGCGGCGCAGCACCTTCCAGCGCTCGCCGGGCTCGGCGGCGCGGAACAGCATCCGGTCGAGCAGGCGGTAGAAGGCCCGCTCGGCCCACAGCGCCTTTGACCGGCTCTCGGTCGCAGCGCGCAGGGCGGCGGAGGACAGGTCCTCCATCCCGGCGATCATCCGCGCCGTGGCGACGGCGTCCGGCAGGGAATAGCCGGTCGTCGGATGGAACAGGGCCGCGGCCAGTCCGACGCGGGCGACCGGTTCGCCCTCCGCCCAGAAGCCTTCGATGTCGCCGTCCAGAACGATGGGCAGGACGCCCTCCTCCTCCCCGATCACCTGCTCGACGGTCCAGCCGCGCGATCGGGCATAGGCGTCGATGCGGGCGCGGATCAGGTCGCGGTCCAGCGTCGGGGCGTCGGCGTAGTATGTGTCCTCGACCAGCATCGTCGTCGCATCGAACGGCAGCAGATAGACGAAGCGGTAGGCGTCGCCCTGCCCGACCGTCGCATCCATGATGGTCGGGCGGGTCAGGCCGTGCGGCCGAGCCAGCTTCAGCGTCCGGCCGAGAAAGACCTGCCAGCCGAGGTCGAGGTGTGAGGTCATCGTCGGCCCGCGCGCGTCGATGACCCCGGACGCGATCAGGACCCGGCCATCGGAGAGCGTCACCCGATCCGGCGCAACCTCGACCGCCTCCCCCGCAATCAGCCGGTCGCCGAGCAGGGGTGCCACGGCTTGGTGCAGCCGCTCCGAGGTCAGGCTGTTGTAGGGCGTCCGGAGGCTACGGCTCAGGCCGTGGAAGAAGACGTCGTAGCCCGCCTCCCACCGGTGGGCGGTCGCGGGCTTCAGCCAGTCGCGGTCGGCGTCGGAGACGTCGCCGTCGAAGAAGGACCAGGTGTGGCGGCCGCCGATCCGGCCGTCGCGCTCGACCACCGCGACGTTGACGAAGCCCGGCACACTGCCGCGGGTCCCGT
>Ga0209630_10004503_pt1 | contig 12182 bp, 10 predicted proteins | sample COG_01_FD_184745 | JGI IMG/M metagenome (GOLD analysis project Ga0209630, IMG submission 184745) | Pelagic Microbial community sample from North Sea - COGITO 998_met_01 (SPAdes) (version 2) | ecosystem: Environmental > Aquatic > Marine > Neritic zone/Coastal water | place: Helgoland, sampling... | reverse complement strand
CCTGCTGGTTCCACTGTGGCTTGCTTAAGGCACTAAGCAGGCTGGGTGCGGGGTTGGGTTGACTGTGGGGGGTACAGGAACGCCACTTCTACTCACGAGACAATTTCAAGTTCAATCGAACTGCCGCCCTTACTGAGTGGCGCCAACTATTGAGCGCATAGATTTAGGCTGTGCCACCAATCTGATGCTTGTTCTCATTAATTTGGTAGCTGCCTCTAATAGCTTCAGTGTAAGGTGATACGCTGGTCTAATCTCAGGGACGCTAATACGCCTTCGAACACAGCGATGCCGTTGATTATATCTTCTATCGATATTGGAAATGCGCCGCGGGACTGGATTGCCTCAGCAAAGGCTTCGAGTTGCTTGCGTTCAGTCGATATATTGGGAAATGACCATTCTTGGTGTTTTCCCTCGACAGACTTCCATATGAGATCGTTGGTGCCACGTAGCTCTAACCAGCCCCTATCACCAAAGACCTGCATACGGAAGATTGGCGCTGTCGCCGTCATGGTCGTGACGTAGCCCGTGGCTCGACTGTCGAACTGAAGTAGCATAGATGTGATGTCATCATGGTCGATCTGATGCACGAGACGGTCACTTTGCGCGACGACGGACGTGACCGGGCCTAATAGATGGATCATAGTGTCGATCACATGAATACCGGCAGCGGCTAACCCCCCTGCGGGACTTTCACCCGGAGCGACGCGCCACATGTCAGAGGTGTAGATCTCACCAAAGCCAACATGGCTGCTCATGTTGCCTTCGATATGGAGGATCGTACCCAGATCGCCGCTCATGATCATGGTTTTCATGCGCTCCACAGCTGGTAGAAAACGGCGGTTATGGCCTGCAGCAAAGACGATTCCCTCATTCTTGACCTTCTGCAGAGCTGTCTTGGCATCGGCCAGCGTCAACGCAATGGGCTTTTCGCAAAACAGATCTTTTCCAGCCTGTGCAACCTGAATTATCTGATCTTTGTGCTGCGAATGGGGCGTCGCCAGAACGACGCCGTCGATCTGTGGATCAGAAAGGACAGTTGGCAAATCATCGCTCAGGGCGATGCCTTGCGCCGCACACCACCCAGCGGCCTTTGCGGGTGACCGGGCAACAGCTTGAGTGAATATCACCGACTTAGATATCCCCTGAACAGACTTTACGAGAATGCGACCCCAACGGCCCGGTCCAACAAGCGCAAGACGTTGCATAATTCGTCCCTTTCAAGGTTCGGTTCGGCTACTGTTTAGGTGCGGGCGTACTGAATTCTAAGCGTAGTTAAAGGCGATATCTTTTGCCCCTTCCCAAAGTATCAAGTTGCCGAGCTTCATCAAGTTTTCATGGCCCGACGTCAGCGTGATAAAGTGGTTACCAGCTAGCTGACCCATCTTTGAGGAAAAATCGACCCCACCGTATGCAAGGAGGATCTCCGTCTCGCTGATCCCGCTGGGATAGAGGATGATTTGACCGGGAGCTGGGTGGCTGGTATGATTTTCGTAGCTGACGCCGAAATCGCGATCTCCCAGAGGAATCCAAACGCCTTCGCCTGACCAACGGACATGGACGAGTTGGCCTAGGAACGGCATGGCAGCCTCAAAGGCGGCACAGGTCTTGGGTGCAGCTTCCGTCTCTAAGCGTGCGTCGAAGCTATACGGGCCAGCGCTGATTTTAAGTAGTGTCATATTTTTTATCCTTTTTTGGTTAGGTGAATCGGGTCATAGAAAACGCCTCTAAGTCTTGTCTAAGCCGGCCAGAGAGAGCTGCGGCCGCCGCTTCGCGACCCATGAGCGGGCCAAGTGTATAGCCGTTGGCTGTAGCCGCGACAGTGATACCGTCGAAGCCTGGTAAAGGGCCTATCAGCGGAGCGCCGTCTATATCGATATTCATCGCAGCCCAGCTACGGATGACCTGTAGGCTTGCCACTTGTGGCACTGTGTGTGCCGCAACCCAAAGGTTGCCTTCCAGACTTTCCGGCAAAATTTCCGATTGTCCGGACGTCCCGGTGGCAGCTGGCCACGCCCCCCCAATGATCAAGGAACCTGAAGCATTTTGTTTCATAGTCAGGTGCCGGTCGGCATGCGCAAGCAAGCAAGGCACAAGCGGCGGGGCTGGAGCCGTAACAATCATCTGCAAAGGCGCGCCACGAATGGGAAGGCTGGCACCCAACATCTGTGCGATTTGGAAGGACCATCCCCCTGCAGCGATCATAATGCGTTGCGCAGAAACTTGGCCACGAGGCGTATCGACGATATAGTCTTGGCCTTCCCGAACAATTCCTGAAACGGGGGCGAATTCCTCGATCACTGCACCTGCTGCGCGGGCCGCTTGTGCCAAGGGGGGCGTCGCCGCGAGCGGATTGATCTTGCCTTCACCGGGGCACCATGCAGCAGCAATAATGGCATCAGAAATCGCGGGAATTATTTTGCGGATGTCATCAGCACCAATTACCTGTGTTTGGATCCCAACGCGCGCCTCTGCTGCCACCTTCGCCTCAAGAAAGGAAATCTGCTTGGAGTTTTCCGCAACCATCAGGCCACCTGTTATGGCCATCTCGAAGTTTGCCCCAAGCTCCTTTTCTAGGCCTTGCCAAAGCGCAATTGATTCTTGTTGCAGCGGCAAAGTACGCAGCTGTAAGCTGCCATCACCAACCGCTTTGTTGCCAAAGTCCCAAGACAAGAGTTGCAAATGCAAACTGCCAGCGTTGCCGCCTGAGGCCTCGCCGTTTACCTGTCCGCGATCCAAGCAAATCACCGATGCACCAGCCCGCGCCGCAAAGAGTGCGGCAGAAATGCCTGTTACGCCTGCGCCGATAACAACGAGGTCAGCGGATTTAAGTGCAAGGGGACGATCCAGCTGCCGACCCGGCCGCATTGCAGGCGCGCTTTCACTGTGACCACCCCATTCAGGTTTTTCAGCGCTCAGGGCTCCAATCGATACAGGGCGAGCGGGTATCTGCGGCGCGAAGAGCGCTTCAGGGGATGTCGCGTATCCTGCTTCATCCAGTAGCCGTAGCGCTTGGGGTAAGCAGTACCGACCTTGGCACCGGCCCATGCCGATCCGCGTCAAACGTTTCAGAACAGCGGGGTCATGGGCACCTTCGGCAATTGCTTGGCAGGCAGTTGTAGCACTCACATATTCACAGCGGCATAGGATCGTCGCACCGGTTGGCGTCATCCGTTCAGGCGCACGATAGAGATCCCATAGTGCAGATTGGAAGCGATTGGCTCGCTCAAGGTTCTGTCTCGGTTTGGACAGGTCGCCAGGATCGGTGCGACCAATGTAATCCAGCGCACCAGCGGCACTCAGCTCACCTTGACACAAAGCAATCTCTGCGCCTCCAAGCCCACCTGCATCGCCGGCGATCCAGACGCCCACAATCGGTGTACGCCCATCGATTGTGCGCTCAGGGCGGATATGGCCCAACGCTGGGTCGGTGATGATCGGCACACCAAGGAGGCGCGCTAACTCCAGTTGCGGCGCAAAACCGTCGCCCGCTGCTACAATGTCGGCATCAAACCGGCGGGTACGGCCTGTTCCTATAGCGCGTAGTTCAGCACCATTGGCACGGTCATCGCCATAGACCTCAGACAGTTCCCATCCTAACAGCACCGGTACTTTTGAGCGGAAGGTGGCGAAGCGATAAACGCTGCCATCAGCAACCAATCGAGGGGCTGTGGTCAATGCGTCTAAAAACGCGCGCCCTGCTCGTGGGAGACCGCGCTCAGCCAATGCGACAACATCGGCCCCCAAGGCGATCAGCTCCGACGCCAATTGCAACCCAAGCGGACCATGACTGGCGATCAACACTTTCTGGCCCGGTGATACGCCATAGCGGCGCGCGAGTGTCTGGGCCGCGCCGATTGTCATGACACCGGGTAAAGTCCAGCCCGGCACCATGGCAGGGCGTTCATACGCACCAGAGGCTAGGATCACAGCGCTTGCGAGGACGCGTAATCCACCCGTTTTACCAAGACTGCGCAGCTCAAAGTCCTTCCCCCCCCGGCGGGCATACCAAACACTTTGACCACACAGGATGCGGGCGCCAGACGCCACGGCGCTTGCGCGTAGATCGGTGCCGCGAATATGTTGACGGTCGAGACCGCGTCGCCCACGATAGCCATCACTGCGCGGCTTGAAATACTGTCCGCCTAGCTCTTCGCGTTCATCAAGGACCACCACATCTGCGCCTGCATTCGCGGCGCGGATAGCCGCAGTCAGACCAGCTGGGCCGGAGCCGATCACTGCGATATCAGCTTTTAGTGTCTTGGAGATCGTGGTGCGTGGCGGCACTGTGTCTTTGGCAAGACGGCGCTCATCCTCGCGCTGTACATACATACCGTTTGTGACCGTGGTCATGCAGGCGCGCAGCCCACGCAGCCCGTTCGCAGTAACGAGGCAATCATGGCAGATACCCATTCCGCAATATAACCCACGGTTCTGCCCATTCCGACGGGAGCCAAACGTTAAGTGTCCAGCCGCCGTAAGAGCCGCCGCGATACTATCGCCTGGCGCTGCGCGAACTTCGCGCCCTTCAAATTGGAAGGCTAGGTCAGCCACTCAAGCCTCCGTTCATGGCAACAGTCCCACTGAGGTAAGAGCAGCTTTGACTTCGCTAAGTTCAGCTACAGGTAGAGGTAGGCGTGGAGGACGGGGCCCCCCCATCGGTTGGCCGATCAGTTCGAGAGCTGCTTTGCTGCCCGATACATAACGATGCCCTCCAACAAGGCGGATGATGGGCAAAACTTCGCGGTAGAGCGCGCGTGCAGCGTGGTAATCCTCGTCATCGGCAGTCAATGTGAATATCTTGGCAAGGGCGGCGGGCATAATGTTTGACCCTACGGCGACCCAACCTTCGGCACCCGCGACGAAGCTTTCAAACCCCATAATGCCGCCGAAGACTGTCATGCGTCCTTCGCTCATTTCAAGGATGTCGCGGATCCGCGTCACGTCCATTGTAGATTCTTTGATGTAGTTAATCAGCGGTAAGCGAGAAAGCTCGGCCACTAGCGGAGGCGTGAGGTCGACATTGGCCGTAGCCGGGTTGTTGTAGATCATCACTGGCCGCGTCGCGGCGTCACCAATACGGCCAAAATGGTTTATCAGCTCGTCCCAAGTTGGCGTTGAATAAAAGGGAGGAATGATCATTGTGCCATCTGCGCCGAGCTCTTCGGCCATCCGGACATTGGCAATGACATCGTCTGTACTCTCAGCACCTGCACCGATAAGCACAGGCACTCGTCCTGCGACGGTATCGATGACGCATTTTGCGACGCTGCGGCGCTCCTCTGGGCTCATCGAAAGAAACTCACCAGTTGAGCCCAGAGGAATTAGCCCGTGGATTCCTTCGCGCACCTGCCAGTCGGTAAATCGGGCCTGCGCCTCAAGATCAATTCGGCCGTCAGTGTCGAAGGCGGTGACCATCACGGTATAGGCGCCGCGGAACTGGTCTGTCATAGGGTAGTCTCCTGTAATGTTAGTAATCTGAGTGGGGTAGCGCGCAACAATTGGTCAATCAGCGAGGCCTCAAGGCCGAGCTGACGCATCAGGGGGGCGACGTTTCGCAGTATATGGCCGTAGCCATGGCCACCCCAATGACAAAGACGCGTTTTGGTGCAAATGTCTTGAGAAACAAGAATTTGATCACCGTATCCAGCATCTGCAAAACTGCGGATTAGCCGAACGCGATCCCGGTCGGTCGGCAACGCTACTTCGCCCATCCAATAATAGGATTGCTCGATTCCGAAGAAATCCCATTCAACATTGGCTCCGCGTTTTAGCAATTTTGCGATGCCGTCACCTTCTGGAAAGGTCCGATCCATATGGCACAACACGGTGCGATTAGGGTCAAGACCCTCTGCCTCGGTAATATCTAAAATCTCTGCACAGGCCTCAGGTGCCCGGCCCGGATGTACAGACAGAGCAGCACCCGTGGCGCAGGCCGCACGCGCGGCTGCCTGTAGCGCGCGGCGCTCAAAAGGGTGGATTGGCCAAGAACAACCCATCTCGCCGATCAATCCCGCACGGATCGAGGTGCCATCCAAGCCGTCGGTTACCTCGATCGTGAAGCGATGTGTTAGTGCATCAATATCCATAGTCATTTCGTCCGGCGAAAGATACGCTGAAGTATAGCTTCCCGCTGCTGCAACCACATGAATGCCCGATGCACGCGCAGCCTGAGCGAGGCCTTTTGGATTTCTTGCCAAGCCATCAACCGATTGGTCCACAATCATGCTTCCGCCTTCTTCGGCGAAATGAAGAAGCTCTTGAGCTGCAATACCTGCGTCTGTTTGATGGGCGTTTGCGGGGTTTTCGTTAGAGCGGTAGTCAATTTGCCAACGGTTCTGGACGTCGATTTGTTCCTCACGGTCCCCAGCTGAATCAGGAGGCACGATGTCAAACAGAACGTGTTCATGGAACATCACTGGACCCACATCTTTCGGATCCACGTCGCCAAGGACTGTGCGTACCACTAACACGACTAGTGTTGGAGAATTTTTGAAAGGAACAGGCTGGTGTGTTCGCTTTCAGGGTTGGTAAAAAACTTCTCAGGCTGGGCTTCTTCTACAATGCAACCGTCATGCATTAGTATGACGCGATCTGCAGCTGCACGGGCAAAACCCATCTCATGGGTAACCACAATCATCGTCATTCCTTGATTTGACAGATCAATCATAACGTCAAGCACTTCGGAGATCATTTCCGGGTCGAGCGCTGAGGTCGGTTCGTCGAAAAGCATAACTTTGGGCTTCATCGCCAGTGCGCGGGCAATGGCGACGCGTTGCTGCTGACCACCCGAAAGTTGACGCGGATAGGCGTTTTCCTTGTCCGGCAGGCCGACCCGCTGCAACAGCGCCCGCGCTTCGTCTAATGCTTCGGTTTTATCGCGCTTCAGAATGCGAACTGGAGCCATAGTGATGTTGTCGATGACGCTGACATGTGGAAACAGATTGAAGTTTTGGAAGACCATGCCAAGATCACGTTGCTGAAGGGCGACCTCAGAATCTTTTAGGGCAACGCGTTTTCCGTTCTTCTCACGAAAACCCATCAGGTGACCCGCAGCATGAATTGTACCGTCGTCAATGGTCTCTAGCTGATCAATGCAGCGCAGCAGAGTACTTTTCCCGCTGCCCGAACGGCCACAAACCACGACGACTTCGCTTTTATGAACCGTCATTGAGACGTCCTTCAAAACATGGTTCTCGCCAAATGCTTTTTGAACCTTGTCAATTATGACGATCGGTTCACCGATCGTTCTAGCCGAGGTTCGACCTTTCGGTTGTGTTGTAGCATCTTGCTTGGTCATATCCATCACCCTTTATGCTTGGCCCGAATTTCGGAGGATTTTTTCAATGTCTTTTTTTGCATCTGGCGAGACAGCTGCTGCCGGTCCGAAAGGTTTTTCATAATGTGCTTCGATTCGGACTTGAATCATGCTCCAAATGGATACCAAAACGAGATACCAAAATGCAGCGACTATGTAGGCTTCAAGTACCCGAAACTCGATTTGAGCAAGCATCTGAGCGTTGCGCATTAATTCTTGCATCGAAATCACCGACGCCAGCGACGTAGTCTTAAGCATCCCGTTGAATTGGTTTCCAAGTGGCGGGATAATCGTACGCGTTGCCTGAGGCAAAATGACTATCCACATCCGCTGCCGCCAAGTCATTCCGACTGCACGAGATGCGTCGGTTTGACCTTTGTCGACTGACATGATTCCAGACCGGATGACCTCAGCTAGATAAGCGCCTTCATTAAGTGCCAAACCAATGATCGCAGATTCGATCACAGTAAGGCGAATTCCAAGCTGCGGCAGCCCGGTGTAAATAATGATCAATTGGATGAGGACTGGAGTGCCTCGAAACAGCCAGATGTAGAATTCAGCAATCCAGCGCAGCGCACGGTTGCCATACATCTTCATCATCCCAGCACCGACGCCAAGGCCAAGGCCAAGGATCATCGAAATCACGCTAAGCCAAATTGTTGTCCAAGCGCCCTGCAGCATCAGGCCGTTCGTAAGATAGCTAAAGAAAAAATCCCAACTCCAGTTCACTGCAAGCTCCATTTTGGTATGGTGTGGTCGATCCGGCCCCGATGCCTTTTAAGCCTAAGGGGCTGGATCTGTTTTTATTGCCAGTCGGTTATTCTGGGTTGTAGTAAATCTTGATGTCGCCGGAGTAGTCAGCCCAGTTTTGGATTTGCGTGGCGCCGTAACTACTCATCATGTCGTTGTAGGTGCCATCCTTAACCATTGCGCGCAGCGCGTCAGCTACTGCATTTGCCAGCACCTCACCAGTCTCGCCATCGAACCCAAAGGAAGATGGCAGGCCTGGGTTCAGACCAGAAGCACCCACTGCAAAGGGACCGCGTGCGGCAAGGTAAGCTGCTGTTGCGTCAGGGCCAAAAACGGCCTTCACCTGACCAGCACCCAGAGCCGCAAATGCATCGCCGAATGTGTTGAAGGATTTAATATCCATAGACGCAAGGCCAGCGGCCACCTGATTGTCGTTAATCTCGCGGATCAGCTTATCAGCGAAGCCCGAAATTTCAGTGCCAACGGGTTGACCTGCAAGGTTTTCGTAGCCGGTCACATTCATTGGGTTCCCACCCTGTACAACAATAGCAAGAGCGTTCACGACATAGGGGACCATCTGCATAATCTTGGCACGGTCGGGGTTATAGTACATCCCCGTGTTTACCATGTCCCAACGCTTGCTGGCGAGGCCTGGAATTTGCACCTCGAAGCCAACGTTCACGTAGACAGGCTCAAGGCAAAGGCGCTTTGCAATTTCATTACCGAGGTCTGGGTGTAAACCCTGCAAGTTGCCCGAGGAGTCGAGATACTGGCGAGGTGGCAGCGTCGCATTGATAGACATCGTCAACTTGCCGGGCTCAATGGTTGGCAGGTCCGCAGGGCAATCCTGAGCAATAGCCGTGCCACCGGCAAGACCGAGGCTGACTGCGATAGCGGTGAATGTTAAATATTTCATAGTGATTACCTTTCTACTAGGAAGTTTCATGGCTTATAAAAAAGCCTCTTGGTTCATGCTTTTGTTGGTGGAATGCCGCCACACCAGTCTGTAACAATGGCCGTGGTGACGTCGACCATACGTTGAAAGTCCACGACATCGACCCACTCGTCGTATCGGTCGTTTTGCGACAGATCTCCGCCAAGACAACCAATTCCCACACACGGAATGCCAGCCTCTACGATAGGATTTCGAATGTCAGACGAAGTATGCATTGGATTAACATGTGGTGCGTCACCAGTAATCCGCGAAACTGCGGCCGCTGTCGTAAGATAAAGCGGGTGGACCATCGGCACTTCGCCACCGGTCACCCCTGTGACCCACGTAACTTCGGGTGGGTTTTCTTGAAGCCAAGGGTCGCTGGCAGAGGCACGCTGCACCGCTTGCTTAATTTCCGCCTTAACTTCGTCCATTGTCTCGCCCGGCGGAAAAGATACAGCACATCCGAGCGTGCACAAATCTTCAATACGCGCCAGCCGCCGCATCTCACCACATGAAATTCGCGAAACATGTATGTTCGTAGCACGCCCAACAACAGCCTCAATTAGCGGATGACGGATGCGTCTTGCACGATCTTCGGACAGCTCCTGCAAAGCCGCACGCAGTATGAAAGCTTTGTCGACTGGGTTCTCGGCAAGGTGCGAAAAGGCAGTGTGACCCGGCTCTGTGGTATCAGGCGCGCGGCCTTTCACAGTGATCCTAAACTCGATATGCCCCGAGGCAACAGCCTTGATTTCTCGCATGCCCACACCGGACTCGGCTGGATGAAGATATAGCGCGGCATCTGCCATAAGACCATCATGTAACAGCGCAGCAACGCCGCGCGCGTAACGTTTTGAAGGCGTCGACGCGAAGACAGCACGCCCTATCGGCACATTGCTCGCGGAAGCTTTCTCGAGGGCGATGACTGCGGCGGCACAGCCAGCTAAATCATCGGCAACGCCCCAGCCGTAAATTCGTCCACTCGCAATTTCGCCAGCAAAAGGGTTGTGCTGCCAAGATGAAGTGTCATTGACGGGCTCTCCGTCAGGGTGGGCGAACATCAAAAGACTGGGCAAGTTCGGGTCACCCGGCAACGTCCCTACAACAGCTCTCCGCCTTTCGATCGCTCGCGCGGTGTCGATCGCAAATTCACCCTTTATCGGTACATCTGCTGGATCATAATCAAGCACTTGCACATCGCATCCAGCTGCTTTTAGCCTACGAGAGATTACAGCTTGGATTGCTGCTTCGCCTCCGGTTTGTGCGGAAACGAGTTCTCGTAACAGTTCTGTTGCAGCGCCGCTATTAATCAAAATGCCTCCAACAATATTCACGGTATACTGAGTGTGTACAATAACCATTGACCAAGATGGTTCATTTTGCAATGCTTTTCTTCCATCTGGAGTTAAACTGGTGTAGGTCGACGCACAGATAGGTGTATTATAGATATGAAAATCAGCAAGAGCGCTCAAGAAAAAATCACATTACCCACGCTTACAGAAAAAGCTTACATTGAACTCTATCGTATGATTCAGGAGCGAGAACTACCAAGTGGAGAACCTATCATTGAAGCCAATCTGGCGGCGCTACTGGGTGTTTCGCGTACTCCGCTCCGACAAGCGTTGCAACGCCTAGAAAGCGAGGGCCTGTTGCGGAAGCTTGAAAGCCGTTCCTATGTTTTGCGTCGCGTGGAGCTTAAGGAATACCTTCAAAGTTTGAAAGTACGCGAGATATTAGAAGCGGAGGCCGCAGGGCTGGCCATTGGTCGGATTGACCTGTCAGAAATTGACCAAGTACGCAAAAATATTGATGAGGTTCGGACGCGCGCGCCTTACGATAAGCTTGCTCATTGGCATTCCGATGATCAGGTGCACGACCTATTCATTCGCACTTGCGGTAACCGAGTGATCCGCGACATCCTTCATTCCCTGCGGGTCACGACGAAGTTGTTCGAGATCGAACAGTTGTCAGAGCGACTGAGGCCAGACAACAGCCAGCATGAGGCAATCTTAGACGCGCTTTGCTCTGGCGATGCAAACGCGGCACGCGATGCTGTCAAATTGCACTTACGGGCGCTTTCAGACTTTGCGATCCGTGAGATCTAGGTCTCAATTTGGTGTTGTCACGGCACATGTCAGAGCAAACTAGCTTAAATAGAGCAGGGCGACTTTATAGCGTCTCCTAATGACAAAACACCCCCCATTCCGCTACTTTAAAACCAGCCCGCTTAATCCCTCTCAGCCACTCTCTGGCTCGCTACAGGCGCAACAGGGGCTTAGTGTGGGCTTATGTTGGCTGTGAGGGACTGCAGGAACGCCACCTCTACTCACGCCTCAATTTCAAGCGAAACCGAGCCGCTGCTCTCGCTGAGTGGCGTCAATTATTGAGCGCATAGATTTAGGCGGTGCGAGCAATCCGATGCTTGTTCTCATTAAGTTGACAGCTGCCACTGGAGAGTTGGTTCGTGGACCGTGGTCATCTAGCCAAGGACTGGCGGGATCAGTTCAAATAACGGTACAAGAAAATTAATTTAAGATGATTGATGATATTGGAATAATTTGCATTATCTCTCAAGATGGAAACCAAAAATGGATGAATAAATGACGAATGATTATTGGGACAATAGCGTTGAACTGGCGTTGTCAGACAAACTTGACGGGCAAGCGGCTAATCCTTAATTCTGGTTGATGACAGCACATAATCCATTCAAATATTTCAAAACGTCTCCCAAAATCATCCGATTGGCAGTGATGTATTACATACGTTATCCATTGAGTTTTCGTCAGGTAGAAGACATCTTGCATGAACGCGGCGTCGATATCTGTCACGAAACAGTTCGGTTTTGGGTTGAACGTTTTGGGTCAAAGTTCGCGGGAGAAATCCGTAAGAATAGGGCAGGGCACCACTCAAACTGGCAATGGCACCTGGATGAAGTCTTTGTGAAAATAAATGGAGAACGCTTTTACTTGTGGCGCGCCGTTGATCACGAAGGCGAAGTTCTTGAATGTTACGTCACGAGGCGACTCAACAAGGCTGCAGCGAAGAAGTTCCTCATAAAAGCAATGCGTAAACACGGCTCACCCAAGATCATCACAACGGATAAGTTACCATCTTACGGTGCCGCTTTTCGTGAAATTGGCGTTGCGGATAGACAGCTTTGTGGAGGCCGGTCCAACAACA
>Ga0209630_10004494_pt1 | contig 12194 bp, 21 predicted proteins | sample COG_01_FD_184745 | JGI IMG/M metagenome (GOLD analysis project Ga0209630, IMG submission 184745) | Pelagic Microbial community sample from North Sea - COGITO 998_met_01 (SPAdes) (version 2) | ecosystem: Environmental > Aquatic > Marine > Neritic zone/Coastal water | place: Helgoland, sampling... | reverse complement strand
CTGCTCATTGAAATAACCCGGCAAACTATCTTGGTTTGTAATGCCAATCATTTCATCGCCAATTGCGCCAGCCTGCGCTGCACCGCGCGTACCAAGCAAAGACTGCAAGCCGCCAAGGCCAAGCTCCCTGCTGCGCTTTGACGATAAATCGCCTAAAAAATCAAAAATACCCATAACTCACTTCCCGTATTTTTTCGCGAGGCATTTGCCAGCGCGTTTACATGCTGCGGGGGTGGGGCAACCTTTACATGGTTTCATGTCATCATCCTCTAGCTTTTCTGCACATTAGCACAGTTTATTTGATAATACCACGCAGGCTGCATATCACACATCCTCAATGTCCGCTAGAACCTTCTCCATACGCGCACTTAGCTTCCAATGCCCAGCGCGCCACCTTGCTGCGTGCTGAGCATCCTCCAAACTTAAACCCCGACCAATGTATGATTTAATCCACTGGTTCATGCGGATATTTTTCATCTTAGGTGACAGCTTGTGGAACGGGACTGGCTTCATGCAATACCTTTTAAATTGCGTTTAATAGATTGCTTCCAACTTGACATCGCGCCAGATAACGCAGTCGCAGCGTCGCTGGCCATTGTCAGACAGAGCGCATCCGCAAGGTCAGGCGACTTCAACCCACGCTTGCGCATCTCATCCTTGCTCTCAGCCTTCATCTTGCCTGACGATGTAAAGCTGTATCTAATAGCAGTCAGCTCCGCGAGCAGCTGGTCGTCCTTCGGCAGCTTGCATGACCGATCCTCAAGCCAACCCTTTGTTTTAAACCAAAGCTCGCTGCGCAGGTTCATGTGAGTTTTACCCATAGCCGGAGCCTCGCCCACGTTAATGCCCCTGACTGGCGCGCCAAGCTCACGCAACCTGTCAACCACACCGCCGCCAACGCCAATACTATCAACCAGTATCTCGCTAGGCCGCATAGAAGGCGGTAAGCCTTCGTATTCGGCCATGACGCGGCCAACAGTCTGCATCAAATCTAAACCTTGCCAAGACGTAATCTCAGTCACAACATTGCCATAACGCTTGCACAAAGCCGTCTTGTCCGTGCCAAAACGCGCAACGTCTAAACCCCAAATTGGCTTAACGTCAGGCGTTGTTTCAATGTCACGATGGATCGCGCTCTCAACCAAGTGAAACGGAATGATCGTGTCGTCATCCGCCATAGGAAACTCGCCAAGCACACGAATGCGAAAGGCATTGCTTTCCTCGCCATACCTTGCGCGCATCTCGTCAACAAACTCGTCAGACACAAGCGGGCTATCTATGCACGACCAGCGCCGTGTCCACCAGCTGTCAGCCATCCGCGTCTGACTCTCGTAAAACGTGCCAGACGAGCGCGTTGGGTTGCTCAGCAAAATCGTAGTCGCGGCGTGGCCAGACATTGAGCCAGCAGCAGCTTCAAACACCTTCTCAGGCACACCAGAAGCCTCGTCCACAACCAACAGCACATTTTCCGAGTGAACCCCAGCCAGCGCTTCAGGCGTCTCTGCACGGCTCGTTCTAGCCGAAATGAAAGCCTCGCTTGGGGCCGCGTTCAACTCAACCCGGTCAGACTTAACCGTGAGCAAAACCTTTAACTGAGGCGGCAGCTCGTTAATCCAGCGCTTCAACTCAGCAAACAGCGCGTCAAACAGCTGGCCACTGGTGGGGGCCGTGACAACAACCTTATTCGGAAAACGCAGCAAAACAAACCACAGCATAATCCAGCTGGCCGACGTGGACTTACCCGTGCCGTGGCCGCTGCGAATGCTAACCTTGCGCTCACCGTCTGCAACAGCCCGCAGAAACTCAGCCTGATAATCGTGCGGAGTAGCGCCTAACACCTCCTGCACAAACAGCGCAGGGTCGTCGCGGTAACGCAGCACAAACTCTTCTAACGGGTTAGCTTCACTCATCTGTGACATCCTCGTAATCCGCGTCAATAGCCATTGCCTCACGCTGGCGGTCCTCAGCGTCAATCTGAGCCAAGTCAGCATTAACCTTGCGTAGCGCGTCCAAGTGCATGTCGCTTACGCTAATCGTAACATTGGTCTGAGGCCGATTGCCGTAACGCTCCTGATTGTACGAGCCAGCCATAAACTTGCGCCACTGCACCTTCTCACGCGTGGCAGCAATCTCCTGCGTTGAGCTGCCGCCATCCAACGCGTCAACCATCTCCAAACCCTGCTCAACCAGCGCGTCAGCTGCCTCCTGCCGAGCCTTGTTTATCACGGCAGTATATTCTGGCACCTTGTGCAGTGCCGTGCTGACGTAACCCCTGCTGCACTCGTAGTGCGTCGCAAGCTGCGCCATTGTGCCGCCAGAAGAAAAATATTCAAACAGATACTCTGCGCCGCCTTGCTTGGTGACATCGGACAGTATTCGCTTTTGTAACGCCTTGCCTGCCATTTGATAAACTCCCATTTTTTATAATTTTACGCTGGGTGGCATGTGATTGGCAAGGGGGTACGGGGGGTGGCACCCGTGTGTGTGGATTGTATAATAATAACACTACCCCGCAAATGCTTGACCGGGGGGGCTTTTGACATTCACCATCCTGAATATAAGCGAACACTTGTTTAACATGTTAAGAATTGTGGTACATAGATACCCCAAGCTGCGCGCATTGCATTGCGCCTAACCTGCGCCGCACTTGTGCCGCACTCTTGCCACATTCCAGATATTGCAATTGAACGCTTGTTCAATTACGCGGGCGCGCCTCTGCGCTGCGGTGTTGCGGTGTGTTGTGTGAAGGCAAATCAATTTGTGACGTAACGTCACTATTGCGCAATGTGATGTGACAGCATATACATTATATATAGACACACACAAACAAGGAGAAAGACAATGGCAATCGACAAAGAGTTTCCAGAATTTGACAATATCAAGCTGTTCAATGACCTGCTGGCGAAACTTGCGCCGCATGGCTTTGAGGACACATCTTGGCACAATGATGAATTGCCCTCAATTTCCATCATTCACGATGACGACGATAGGGCGATTATTTTGTGGGTAAACTTTTTAAATGACCCGCTAGCCGACTCTCTTGGCGTGTTTAATACTTTAGAGATGCACACTATTGACGGCTTTAAGGGCTACGACGAATCCGAAATTAGCTCCCTACTATCAGACTGCGTGCGCGAGTCTGAGGCGCTAAGCGCAGCGCGCGCAATAAGTGCCTGACCGCATCTGTTAGCCGCGCTTAACGGCGCGGCCTTCACATGCAGCCGCATGACACAACACAAACAAGGAGAAAGACAAATGAAGATTTACGCAGCGTGCTTGGCATCTTACAACAACGGAACACTTTACGGCAAATGGATCGACGTTGCCGGCGAGTGGGTCGATGAAATCCGCGACCAAATCCAGAACATGATTGAGGCCTCGCCTACGCCCGGCGCTGAGGAATACGCCATCCACGATTACGACGATTTACCAAACTTTGGAGAAAGCCCTGACCTGCAAGCCATTGCTGATTACGCGCGCTTGGTTGAGGAGCATGAGCATTTGGGCGCTGATGCGGTACGCGCCATCGTTGATAACTGCAACGGCAATATTGACCAAGCCGAGCGGGATTGCGAGAACGCTTTTGTCTATGATTGTTTTGGAAGTTACGCCGACGAAATCGCCGACGAAATGCTGCAAGGCGCTGACCCATCAATTGCGTGCTATTTTGACTACAAAGCGCACGCGCGTGATCTTCGCCACGACTACACTGTCATTGACTTGGGCAAGATCACCGTCATCATAGGAGCAGCATAATGACACGCCGCCAAGCAAAACAAATCCGCCAACAAGTCAAGGCAATCTTAATTCAAGTGAGCCTTGGCCTTGCCGCCGGGCTTATTATCGGCGCTGTATTAGCGCTTAATCTGTAAAGCACAAAGCCCGGCCACCGCGCCGGGCTTTTTTAATGTACTGTCTGCCCCGTGTTGATTAAATCGCTTTCGTGCAATTCCATCAACACTTCGCCAAGCGCTTGCATTAATCGCGCCGGGCTTGTCTCATTCAATCGCTCTTCGCAATAATCCACCAAAAGCCCTGTTTCAACCTCTGCCGCGTCATCATCCACGCAAGTCAGCAACACGCGAAAGTCTATTTGATACGACATAGGCCCGGCCCTTTAAATATGCCCGGCGCATGGATTGGGACAAGCGCCGGGCCAGTTTAGGCGCATCCTTGGGAGGAACGACGCGCCGTGCCTCTGTATAGCCCCTCACAATGCAAGAGCGCAAGTTTATGTGGTTTGGTCCATCTCTGCGCCGAGCGCCATATATCCCGCACCATCAACGCTGCTATCGTGATGTGGTCCATTCCTAAGCCGGGCCACCTTGAGAAGCGTCATCATGCGACATACATCGCCAGCGGTGATGCTCACCTCCGGCCCGAGATAAGCTGACCACATCTGAGCAATGCAACCGAAATTTTCTTGCGGCGTTCCATAGTCTGATTGCCGCTGGCCGTTAATCAATTCGCTGGCCTCTTTTAAGACGGCGCTTCTTATATTCTCACCCATTCCCATTCTCCATCTCAAACTTGCGCCGCAGGATTGCATCACGCTCGGTTGCGTTCCATCGCGGCAATGTCGGATCAAACCTGCGCCGATTGGCGAAGCCCTCAAGCTCTGCTAAATCCCGGCAAGCGTCAAGCCTTGATCTAAACCCCTGCAACCGCTCCACCCCTTTGTGATAGCCAGCAGGACGAACAATCGCTTCGCCCTTCTCAATCTTATGATTGACCCACCTTACCCAATCGTATCCCATATATTAAACTCCCGCTTCTCGGTGTATGAATGTATTATTAATGTGTCTTTCAGACACATTCATACATTCATACAAAATACGCCCACTGTATGAATTACTGTATTAATTTGTATTAATTGTACTAAACACACCGCCAATCCCCTTGTTTATATAGCTCCACAATTAATACACATTTAATACACCCACCCCAAACCGCTCAGACCATATTTTCTGCCGCGTACAGACACAGCAAGGCCGCTTCTGCTCTTCCATCGTGCTTGGCCAGCTTAAACAGGTCACTTTCTTGCGGAAAGCGATCCATTGCAATCGCTCGGCTGGCGTTTTTATCTGACCCAATCAGCCCAAAATATTTCTTCCATTTTGCTGGCGTCACATATTGCACCGGCAGTTTGTTTGCCGCGACTGCCATTTGCAATTGCCCAAAGCCTTGGCCGAAGCGAAAGACTGCGCTTGAGTTTTGGCCGGGTCTGGACGCGACTTGCTCAATTATGCACATGCACTTTTCGTCGGCCTCGTTTTTGAACACGTCCAGCAGGGAATGCAGATTTAAAATTGACTTACCTTTTGGGTTTTTCACCACCGGCATATCATGCACCTCAAGCCTGCCCGTTTCGGTCCAGTATAAGGCCACGGCCCCGGTGAAGCCCGGGTCGCATCCATATATGAGCATCAATCGGCCCTCGGCTGCTCTACATGCTCCACGATTGTGGCGGCTTTTTCTAGCGCTGCGCTACGGCAAAACGCGCTGAAAGATAGCCCGGACCTGCGCGCGGCCTCTGTAATTATGCGGTCATATTCTTCTGCAAAGTTGATTAGGCGCTTCTTATCCGACATGGTTTTAACTCCTCTTGTGTCTGTTTTCTTTATATATGTTTAAAATATAGGGAGCCAGTGAAAAATATACTTGCGGATATGTTTTTTCCATGTTTATACTGGTGGCACAACACAAACACGGAGTTTAACAAATGACAAACGAAACCAAACCCACCGCAACAGACATTAAATTTTGGGAAGGCATCAAGCAAGATATGCTTGACCGCGCAGATATTGTTGCTGACTTTGATGCTGCGGAAACTGAAGCTCTGAACGAGCTGCACTATGCAAGCTCGTCTATGTCTGAGGACGTACATTACTTGATGCACTTTGCATATCGTGATGTCGTCAATCTTTGCAGCTATTCTGACATTTTGAGAAATGATTTTGGCTGGCATCATTCAGAGTGCAAAGAAAAGCGCGATATTTCCAGTGTGGCGCTTAAATTATCCATTGGCTTGCGGGATGAGGCTGGCGATGCTGGTCGCTTATCTTTTGACGATGCTCAGATGTTTCACAGGTTATCAAGCTGCATTACAACATTGAAGCGCACCAAGCCCAACAAATACCAAATGGAACGCTTTGCCGAGCATGGCATCACATGGGAGGGCGAAGTCGATGAGCATTAAGGTTGGATTGCCTGACGTGACGTTTAACGCTTTGTGCAAGCTCACAGAGATTGACCGCGAGTTTATTGGCTCGCCGGATTATATGGGCGTGGCTCAGTTCTGGAGCTGGTCACACCCACAGAAAACACGATTGAGCCGCGCATCTGTTTCTGCCCGGCGCAAAATACATCATGCGCTTGTGATAGATGGGCTTGATTTGGATGGCGACACAGGCATTCACCGCTCAATTATTTCCATTGTGCTGGATAAAGAGGAGCAAGGGTTATGAATGAACCTGAAAAAAGTATTGCCAAATGCACAAACGATTTTGTCGAAGCCCTGCCTGAAAGCATGAGCAGTCATCATATAGGCGCTGTCTTTTGCACAATTCTTGATGCGTTTGATCTTCAACACGATAAACGCGCTCATATTTGCGAAAGTGTTGTAAGTGCCATGCTTGAGGCTGATATGCGCGACGATGAGCGCGCAGCGCAAGCCGCTGACGATGTTATTGCGCGAGCCGCCGCGAAGGCTCGCAAGTGATTTGGTCTGAGCATCTGCCGACGTTTTTGATGCAAATGTTCGGCCCCGTTGTAGCGTTGCGGGATGCTCAAACCAATAGTGTGCCGGAACCTGTCGTGGGTTGGGTTCCGGCACACCCGGATCAAGAACCACCATTTTAGCGTGTCAGACAAAACCCCAAATAGGTTTTGTCTGACGTAGAAAGGTAACAAACCATGATCGTACACCTAACGCAAAAAGAGGTTGCGCAATGCAATCAGGCCGCCGCAATGCGCTGGCAATTGGCCCGAGCATCTGGCGTTGTTAATCAGCGCCGGGACAAGGGCAGGTCTGACGCTGACTTGGACTTGCTGGGCGTAAAGGCAGAGCTTGCCGTGTCGAAGGTGTTTGATCTCGACCACATCCACGCCGTGGGCGTAGATGATGGCCGAGACGTATGGCTGGATAATATTTCTGTAGATGTGAAAGCCACGTTCTACACCACCGGGCGGCTGTTGTTTAAGAAGCGCGAGGCGTTTAAGGCTGATTGCTCTATTCTGGTGTGCCAGCAAGCGCCTGACCGTATGCACGTTGTGGGATACATACCCCGCACGCACTTTTTGGATCAGGCTTATGAGATTGACCTTGGCCACGGCAAAGGCTGGGCAATGGATCAGGAAAATCTATTGCCGCTTGAGAAACTATGGGCGACTGCCCGCAGCATTAAATTGAAGGAAACAAAATGAACAAGATCATCATAACAAACGCGCACGCACATGGCTTTGCATTTGCCTGCGATACCGAAACACAGGGGCAGGTTTTTATCCCGGTTCACATTGCTGACGGCTTTGACCTTGCGCCGGGCGATGAAATAAACGCTGTGCTTGTGCCTAACTATCAAGACAAGTCAGACAAAGGCACACCCTGGCAGGCTGTGAAGTTGCAGAGACCTAATGAGATTGTCCAAATTACCAGTATGGAGCATTTGAACGAATGGTATGAGGGCTTATCAGAAGCGCCAGAGGATGAAGTTTGCGAAAAAGCAATCATAGATAATTCGCAAACATTAAATAATGAAGCGCTGGACGCAAATCTTCTTGACTTTATTCTTGCCGCTGGCGGGTATCACACAACGGCAGAGCTTGCGGATTATTTTGAGCTTGACCACAAAACAGCAGGCAACGCAGCGCAGCGCCTCTTTAACTCCGGCAAGATTGCCAAGGCAGACGTGTTCAATCGCGTGGGCCAGAAAAGGCCAACAATCATATTGTGGGGCGCTTCGGCTAAAACATTTATTGAGGTGACATAGGCAAGAATTGTTAAAGGGGTAACAACTTCACGAAGTCATTACCCCCTTAACAAAATAGAACTTCTAAAAAATAAAAGAAGTTCCCCCCCTGAATTAGGTATTGCATATGCAAAACATATATGCGAACAATGAGGAAACGGAGGAAAACATGGAATATGATTGGGAAAAGGACGTTGAGTACGACCTAATTGAGCAAAAGATTGACATTGAGCTTCCTGATGGCGTTGTGCTGGTTGGTCTTGCGCTTGCTAATATAGAGAGTGTTGAGGGTTGCCTTATCGTTAACCCTCGCTGGGTTGGTGGCGATATAGCCCAGATGGACGTATTGCAGGACGTTTATGGGGACGCAGAAAGAAATTACCGAGCATGTCTTGAGGCTGGCAGGAAGTACTATGACAAGCTCCAAGCAAATAAAAAGAGGGTATTGCAATGACAATTATCAAATCAGAAGACATGTCGAACGAAGAATATCATGCGCATCATGCGTTTGGTTCGACTGCAATTAAGACCGCAGCAAACAAAAGCATTGCGCATTTGTTCGGCGCAGAACGTAAGGATAGCCCGGCATTTGCATTGGGCAGCGCAGTTCACGCCTACCTGCTTGAGCCAGAGAAGAACCTTGTTGTGCGTGGCCCTGAGACGCGGCGCGGCAAGGCATGGTCCGACTTGAGAGATGAGTGCGATGCTGCTGGCAAGATATTGCTCACCGAGGCTGATTATGATCTGGCAAACAAAATGGCAGAGGCTTGCCTGCAAAATCGTATGGCAAATCATTTGCTCACAAACCCTGACATGTTGGCCGAGGCTTCATTCTTTGCCACTGAGCCGGACATTGACATTGACCTAAAGACGCGCCCAGATGGCCTCCTGCGCAACGCAGGCATTGTACTGGACATCAAAACTACCCAAGACGCATCACCACGAGGTTTTGAGCGTTCTGTGCGTCAGTTCGGATACGATTTGCAGGCTGCATTTTACATGCACGTCTTGAAACTGAACGGCATTCGTGTGGAGAACTTTATCTTCATCTGTATCGAAAAGGACGCGCCCCATGTAACTGCGTGCCATGAGCTGTCTGAGATGTATTTGCGCCACGCTCACAACCGTATGCTTTCTGCATTGGTTGACATAAAGCAGGCGATTGAGACTGAGGAATATGTCACGAATTGGCCTGACTTGAACACGATCCACTTGCCAGCATGGATGGACAGTGAAGAAGCGTTTTAACCTATCCCAGTGCAGGGGTGCTGCACAACATTGAGAGGAGTTGCAAAATGCAACACATGATTACAGAAGTCGTCGCACGTTACCCGCGTCTAAATTCCACTTATAAGTTCGACACTTACGAGAACAAGTCAGTGAAATGCGATGCGTTTGATGACGGCGCAGCATACGAAATGAGCTTCGTAATGTCCGATGAGAAGGCAAAGGAGCTTCATCGTATCTGTATGGAGGCATATTCTAACGCTGCGGCGTTGGACACGAAGCGCAAATGGCCAGAGAAGCCAGCAATGCTTCCGTACAAACGCAATGACGATGGCGAAGTCGTCGGCAAGTGCAAGCTGAAAGGTGCTTACGGTGGTGACAAAACACAGCCACCAAAGCAAGTTGATGCTCAGCGCAACAAGCTGCCGGATGACTTTATGCTGACCAGCGGAAGCAAGGTCAACGTGGCCGTGGTAGTTGTGCCATACAATACAGGAAGCCTGAATGGCGTGTCGCTTAGGCTGCGTGCTGTGCAGGTCTTGGAGCTTGCAGAGATGCAAGGCTCAGATGATCCGTTCACTTCGGTCTCCGGTGGCTTTACGTCCAGCGTGACGGCAACGCCAGTTGCAGCTGCGGATGATCCATTTGCAATACCTGTCTCGACACCATCGCCAGCAGCACATGCTGGCCTTGACGACGAAATTCCTTTTTAAGAAAAAGTATAGCCCGGCACAAAAGTGTCGGGCTATACAATAGATACACGAACACCCCCCTGCTTGGAGTATGATGAAATGGTAGCCGATCTTAGCCGCGAAAGCAAGTTTCCAGCCGCTCGCTGGTCGGAGTTTGGCAACACGATCATTCGCAGTCTTGAGTTGAAAAAGACTGCGCAGGGCGAGTATCATGGCCCATGCCCATCCTGCGCTGGCACGGATCGGTTTTGGATTAAAGAGTTTCAAGGCGAGGTCATGGTTCATTGCCGCAAGTGCAATGACTATAAGGCCATCAAGGACAGGCTGCGCGATATGTCTCTCTGGCCCCAGCCGGGTCACACGCCAACAGTGGAGGTAAAGAGAGTTGATATTGAATGGCCGGAGCGTGACCCCATGAGCAGTCACCCATACCTTGAGAAGAAAAAGATTAAACTGCATAACGCCAAGATTGACGGCGACACGCTGACCATCCCAATCATTGACGTGAAGGGCAGGCGCGTAGGCGCGCAGTTTATTGATGCTGACGGCAAGAAAAAGTTTTCCTATCAGCTGCCCGTGATTGGCAACTTTAGCGTGATTGGCGGCCCCATTCGTGAGTTTGCATATGTTGCAGAGGGCTGGGCCACAGCTGCGACTGTGCATGAGGCCACGGGCAAGCCATGCGTGTTTGCTCTAAATGCAGGGAACATTTTGGCTGTGATTGACAACCTGCAACAAGCCAAGCCGGATGCAGAGCTTGTCATTGCAGGCGACAATGACGATGCCGGGCGTAAGGAGTGTGAGCGCGCATTCTCTGAGCTGGGCGTTGAGTACATCCTGCCCGACATGGAGGGCTGGGATTATTCTGACGTTTGGGTAAACCAAGGCCCGGCAGCGGCGAAGAAAGCATTGACCGTGCAGAGCGTCATGGATCAAATCTTTATGCCGGACGAGGCTATCCCGCAGCTGAGCCGCAACTATCTTGTGAAGGGCTGGCTTGGCGAGGGCCAGATGTCTGTGATCTACGGCCCATCAAACGTGGGCAAGTCATTCTTTGCCCTTGATCTTGCATGGCACATTGCCTGCGGCGAGGAGTGGAATGGCCACAAGGTTATTGGTGGCTCTGTTTTATACCTCGCAACCGAGGGCGGCATGGCATTCCACAATCGCGTTGTTGCGCTAAAGAAGAAATACCCAGAGCATAAGAACGTGAAGCTGGCTGTGCGCCCTGCCCCGGTCAACTTGCTTGACGGCGAGGTTGACATGGCCGTGCTTGAGAAGCTGTGCCGTGAGGTGTCGAAGAAACACGGTCAGGTGAAGTGCATATTTGTTGACACGCTCAGCCGCTCAATGGCTGGCGGCAATGAGAACTCGCCAGAGGACATGACAAAGTTTATCGGTAACTGCGATAAGCTGCGCGAGATAACCAGCGCGCACTTGGACGTGGTTCACCACTCCGGCAAGGATAAAGCCGCTGGCGCGCGTGGTCACTCAAGTCTGCGCGCTGCAACCGATACAGAGATTGAGCTTGATTACGATGAGAACACTGGCCTGCGCACGGCAAAAGCCACGAAACAGCGTGACATGGAAACAGGCGTTATATTCCAGTTTAAGTTGAACGTCATCGAGCTTGGCGTTGATGAGGATGGTGACAGCGTTACGACTTGTACCGTTGTGCAGGCCACTGAAAGCGAGATTGAAGAGGCCAACAAGCCACGCATCAAGGGGAAAAACCAAGTCCTAATTCGCAAGGTGTTTACGCAGCTACGCGGTGAGGGCGTCGGGCAACCAAACCCCGGAGGGGTTGGGTGGCCAGAGCCGAGAACATATTGGGTTATCTCTGAAGAGACGCTGAAAGACCACTTCATCGGCAAGGTGTCCTCAGCCGCAAATCCACGCTCAACATATAAACAAGCTGTAGACGCGCTTATTGGCGCTGGCCACATGGTTATAAACGATGGCCATGTGTGGTTCACTGACAACGAAGGTAAATGCAAGAACGTATAAGGAGGAAGACTTTGGAAGATTGGATAAACTGCCCTGAGTGCGATGGCGAAGGCGAAGTTGAGCGCGATGTTTGGGTCCGCCAAAGCTCAACTTGGCACGGCGACTTTGGGAGCCACATGGAAGAATGCGAAGTTTGCAACGGCATAGGCCAGATAGACCCTTTGGAGGACTACCAATGAAAATTGCAGTTTGGTTTTCTTGCGGCGCGGCCAGTGCTGCGGCACTCAAGCTAACCGTTGACAAGTATGGCGCTGACAATGTGTACGCTGTCAACAATCCTGTTATTGAGGAGCATCACGAT
>Ga0209630_10004490_pt1 | contig 12199 bp, 27 predicted proteins | sample COG_01_FD_184745 | JGI IMG/M metagenome (GOLD analysis project Ga0209630, IMG submission 184745) | Pelagic Microbial community sample from North Sea - COGITO 998_met_01 (SPAdes) (version 2) | ecosystem: Environmental > Aquatic > Marine > Neritic zone/Coastal water | place: Helgoland, sampling... | reverse complement strand
AAAACCCTAACACCAAAATAAATAAACTTAACCCGCTAATTATTAAAACTATATTCATGTTATAACCCTCTCAATAGTGTGTTTTGTACATAAGTTAAGGCGTTTAGATATCCTTCATCGTATGCAATATCCTTATCCGCCATAAGTTCTTTGTCTCTTTCTAATTCTCTCTGTGTTGTTTCGATTAACTTGTTTAATATTTCTTTCATTTTTTCCTTTTCCAACGATCTAAATTTTTAACTTTTACGATTGAGTTCGACTTTGCAATGGTTACATACAAACACGTCTTTGACTTTAGTAACGAAGTCATCATCAAATCTATCCTCGCATATATTACAATCTTTCTCACAACAATCGGGGTAAGCATACTCGTCATCACATTCTGCATGGTAATCAATAGTTATAACTTCATTCTTATTACGTGCTACTTCTGTAATGTAGTAACCTAATCTATCACAATAAAGTAACCCGCTCTCGATACCGTCAAAACTTCCGCTTGCATGTATCTCTGTCCATACGTTTAAAGGGTTGGCGTTAATAACTTCTTTATAGTCGTCATGTGTATCAAGCATATCGCTCGGCTTATACTTGTCGTTCCATTCCTTCCATGTCATCTGTATGTATACAGTCTCATCATCAGTAGTTGTTTCGCCACTAACTAATTCATCTAGACTTCTTGATATTGATTTCATTGCTTACCTTCCTCTATAATTTTTACACGAACACACCCTCTACATACACCGTCAACCATATTAAATTTATCGTGTTCTTGATTACATACTTTGCATATTAAGATAGTCGATAGACTTTCAATTAACACCATTTTAAATTCATTGCTCATTAGAATATCTCCATAGTATCTGTGTGCATTGGACAATAACATTCATCAAATATACCCTCGCTATCTTGACATACAATATCACTATCGTATCTAATTGGATAGTTATTCTCCATTAAGAACGCCATTGCTCTTAACGTAAAGTTATGTATGTATTGTAGTAATCTATTTTTCATTGTCTCTTTCCCTTCGTAAGTTATAGTTTATATCCTCTACTATATCTAATTGTGATTGTAGATGTTTTATTTCTAATTGTAAAGTACTGTACTTATATTCATCAATACTTCTATGTCTGTACTCATTGAATAGATAACCTGTACCCATACCAAATACATATACGGTTAGTCCTGTTAATAAGTCCACGTCTCAATGTCCGCTACAACATGGCTTGCAATACTCTACTACTTCATCTTGCTCTAACTCTTTATCACAATTCTTACAGTCCCATGTATCTGTCTCATCATTATATTTTGCATGTCCTTCACAAGTCATACACTCTGTTAATTCATCAAGCATTAGTCATCTCCTTCCTTAGATCTAAATGTATACCACGTTCGATTTTGGCTTAACATATTTTTCTAATCTTGTCTCATCATCACTAGCAATAGTTCCTCTACGTAACATGATGATACTTTCTTTAGTTCTAGTGTTGTCATCTGTTCCTAACGAAGTTTTCCATAAATAGAATTTATCTTTGACGTATCGCATGTTTGTTGTAAGGTTATCCCCGCTATTCATATTCATAATCTTGTTAGCAAGTGTAAACATGTCAACGTCTAGATGAAATATATCGGGCGTTGTATTTAAGAAATCCGTACCCGTCATACTACAACGTTCAGCTAATTCCTCTGCGAAATCATCAATCACTTTGTCATACAGGGCTAATGTTTTAAGGTCATAACTCTGTATTCTCGCGTTAAGATTGTATGAGTTATCATTCTTACCGTTAATAGTAAAGTACAAGTCGTCCATAGTTTTATATTTATCTATGTCAAATACTTTATTTCCTCTACCGCATGTAAGATTAAGCATAAGCGTATCGTCAATTGTAGATTTCTTGTACTTTAAAAACATTCTGCACTTATGCAACAAGTCCTGTGCTTGTACAATTACTGCGAACGTATCCTCTATCAATACCTTTTTACTATCTACTGTAAACACGGGCTTATTGTATTGTCCAAATTCAATGATGTTAAAGACATAACTGTTGCTTGACATGACGGTCATTGTCTCATCAGTAAACTTAATTATTATATTATCTGTAACACTTTTAACCTTACTCTTACGTTTCATTGCTACATTACATAACTCTCTTAAAAGTTTTACGTCATTGTAATCTACTTTTATTTGCATTTTCATTATTCTTTCTCCTTTAATTTAAATAGTTTGTATTCAATTAAGCTCTGTAATTCTTGTAAATAATTATCGTTACTTGATTTCATAACTTTGTATGACATATCTACATATTCCTCTAGTGTTATAGCCATTATTCCCCCCATATTCCTAATGAATTATATTCTTTTAACTTATTCTTATCAGCTATAAATGGATACGTTCTCTCTAGTTGTACAACTCTTTCATCGTCCCAATAACTATTTATTTTGTAACCAACTTCACTAGATACATTGTCTCCAAAGAAATCTCTAAGAATTTCTAGTGCCGTCATCTGTTCATAGGTCTCTTGTGTGTAGTAATGCATTGCTTGATACTCTCTTTCGCCGTCATAAATAGCAAACTGTACCATTACATAAGGTTTAGAAATTGGATACTCAACTATTTCAAAATCAAATTCATACAACTCATGGTATTCAATTACTTTTTCTTTGTTTATAATCTCGTCTTTGTCTCCAATGTATGTACCTGCAAGTGTCAATTTATATTCAATCTCTACACCGTCATCTAGACATTTTATTTCCTCTTGCATTACTTAACACCGCCTGCATTGTATTTAACTCCGTCTACTTTATATTGATTGTGCTTGTACCTTATACTTGCTACCTCTTTGCTCTCAAAGTCAAGTATCTTTGTATTACCGCTCTCAAATTTTGCATTGTGTAAAGTTTGCAACACTTCATCTAATGCAAATCCATAATCAGTTTTGATTAATAGAGTTACTTCCTCTATGTTTACCATTTTGTTATCTCCTTCCACGATCTAACATTTTTATTGTCCGACTTTATCTCTTTTACTTTTAATTAATTTAACAATCCATTCTGCTTTTGGATTGTCCATTTTACTTTTACATATAGTTTCAGTACGTCCTGCGTTCTTAAAGTTATATGTTCCTGTAAATCTTAAATCGTTTTCTTTAGTAAATCTTTTAATTAATCTTTCTAAATCTCTTACCTTCCAATACTCATCTTGTACCGTAAACACTTCATGTAATCCTTGTCCTCTGTGTGCTTGTAATCTTATACTGTGGTTAGTAGTTATGCCAAACTTATAAAACTTATCATTCTCTGTTAAATAAAAATATAAATTTCCTTTATCCGCTCTTGTTTTTTTTGCATATACTCTGTTTTTCTCCATTTTATCTATGTAAAAACACTTCTTACTGCAATAGTATTGACAATTAGTGTAGACTGTAAACTCATTCTCACATACTTTGCATTTGATTGTACTTCCATGCTTAACTATGTTTTTCTTTTTAATTTTATTTTTACGTTCTCTTGGGGTTAAGTGCTTACAGTCGTTGCAAAATTTTGTTGTGTACTGTTCATACCAAAACACGATACCTTTACAATCTGTAATCTCACAAGTTCTATTTCCTAATTGTTTTCTTTTGTATGTATGATTAGGTCGGGTTTTATAAGCATGCCTACGTCTATGACATTGCGGGCTACAAACATATACATTTTTAGCACGTCCATGTCTAGCTATGAATGGATTGATAAAGTTATAACACCATACTGTTTGACAATTCATACTATCTCCTTCCAAAAAGATATAGTGTTTGTAACACATAATTAACGTGGTCTGCAAATAGTTGTTTCGTGTCTAGGTGGTAATGAGCCACCAACCATTATTATGTGCTACTTACACTATGTATTAATTTATACTAGGTACGTTTTAGATTGTCAAGGTTTTAACTTTATCTTTTTATTTGTACTTGATGTTGTAAATCTAATTATCTGTTTAGGGTTGTCATCACTTTCGCATGCTAGTCCGTCTATGTGATGTTTATATTTTTGTTTACATACTAAGCATGGCTCATCACGATTGTAATCAAATTCAACCATGCTCATGAGGTGCGCTAAATTAACTGCGGTTTTTCTAGCTACTGTATCTATATCCGTCATGGTAGTTGTTTCCAAAATGGATCATCATAAAAACTATTTCCGACTTTGGTCTCAACTATTTCTAAGAAGGTATCGAGTGTTAGACATACAACAATAGGTACGCCGTCAGGTTGTCTGCGTTTACCGTCTGTTTTTACCAAGCGCTTCCAAACCAACGCTGTGAAGTTCGACTTTGACTTGCGTATAGATTTTGCTAACTCACGTGTCACGTTAAGACTTTGCCTTGCTTTGCATTCGACATAAAAGTCTGTACCATTCCATTGAAATAACACGTCTCCTTTATCATCTTTCCCACCTTCCGCAATTCGATCTCCGTTTAACATTCTCGCTACGAATGTCTCTAGTTTAGTTCCCTGTTGTTTTTGTTTAGACATTAATCTACTTTCTTTATCATCTTCCTCTCCTTCAACGCTTTAGGAGAATTTAATACATTAGATAAACTTGTAATGTAATGTTCCATATCCCAAACATATAAACGTCCGTAGTCTAACTGTACTCCTCGTTGTGTGTACTCATAAGAATATAAGTCATTGAAGTCTAGTAAGATAGATAGTTCTCCAACACCTTTGCTTGTAACAATTCCGACTTTGACTCCGCCATAATGCGGACAATCTTGTGTAGGAAAGTCAGGTTCTAATTTAAGAATTGACTTTGCTAAATCGCTTTCTTCTATAGTATCTAATGGGAAGAACCCAATACGATCACTCGGTTCTATTTCTTCTGCATGAAATATAGCTTCTAAAAAACCTTCACATCTATCAAGCATATCCCAGGTAGCTCTACCACCCTGTGTTTTGAGTACGTCTTTCATACTACAACTGTAGCTGAATTTGATCCTCTAGTCTAGCCAATAGCTGTTCTTTTTTCTTTTGGTCATTAAGTTTATACATACTGACACCACCTTTATGTGTGTGCATGGTACATTTATCTCCTAGTATGTAATCTTCTCCATGGTCTTGGCGTATCTCTGATATTCTATTACGTGCTGACCAACCAAACTCAATTAGTTCTGTAGCACAATGCCACTCGTGGTCATTAAGTAGTTGTAATATATCATCTCGCATTGTCATTGTTATCTCCTCCTGGTTTATACCATTGATACTTTAAGGTTAGCTCACTACCCATAGGTATGTCAACGATTGCATAGATGTAATGATATCTCTGTACTTCTACTCGTTTAAGGTTGGGTGTCTCGCTGTGATTTATGAAACCACCAAGAGGTGTTCTATCTAATTTTTTAGTAATGAAATCTTCTATGTGTGTTATACCTATGTTCACACCTTTATCTATATCAGTCAATGTAAACAATCCTAGACCTTGTATCTTGCTAGGTTGTATTGTTAGATAGTCAGGTAGAGGTTTGTAAGTCATTCTTTAAGATCGAAGTCTTCATCAGGATCTAAGTGTTTGTTTACCATGACACCCATGACCATGTCTTGAAATTCTTTACTACCTACTTTGTAACCTGGACCATCGAAAGGATTATTCTTCTTCGTACCACACTTCGTCATCTGCTATCTCCTCCTTAACTTCTACCTTTAAACCTTTAGGTACTTTTTTTAAATCAACGTCTACAAACTCTCCGCTGTCTGTTAATTTAATTATGACCTGCATTAGAAAGGTATCTCTCCTTCTTCTACATCAGCTATATCTTTAGCAACTGCAACCTTTGGCATAAACCATTCTTCAGGTGCTTGTTTTTCTGCGTTAAAACTTTCCATGTAATAGATACGTGGGTTGCCGTTATCACATTCTCTGTTCTTACACTTCCAGTCAGGATAAGTCTCTTTAATTTTACCGCTTGCTTTATCTTGTCTGTTGTCCCATAGCTCACTCTTACATGACAAACATTGTGGTACGACTGAACCCTGTGTAACAAATTTCTTTTCCTCTACTTCTACACCTAATGCTTCAAGTGCTTCCTCTGTAGATTTATTTTCTAAGTTAGTAACTGCACCCTCTGTTTTTTTCTGTACAGATTGTGGAGGAGTATAGCTATTGCTATTGCTAGTTTTAGCTACACTCTTGGTAACTTGTTGAGTAGGTTGTTGTCCCGCACTACCCTTCAAGTTCTCCACCTTCTGCATTTCTGTGACTGATGGTCTTGCTTTTGCTGTATAGCCGAACCAGTTTGCAAGCCCACGTCCTATTGCAGATGTCTCTGCATTTTCAATCCATGATGTTTGATTAGCACCTTTAGGACCTTGTTGGTCTTGTGCAATACCTGTTGCTACAGGATTTATGTCCTCTACATCTTTATAAATCATTGCTCTAACCACGATACTTTGGTGGTCATCTGATATAGATAGGTGTTCTGTATACACTCTACCATTGGGATTGTTCTCCCAAAACTTTGCTAGTCTATCTTCTACTTGATCGTATTCGTCTTGCCAACCCATCGGTTACTCCTCTATTAGTTCGGTTATTTCTTCAGTAGTATATTCTACCCATACTTTTGTTTGTTTGCCAACATTATATTTTTTTAATATATTTGTGACACTTTGTTCCATAGTGTTATATATTAGATCAAAAACTTCTTCTGCTTCTGTAATAGTTTTAGCAGTAACTTTATACTCACGCTTACTTGTATCTGTAAACAACAGTTGTACTTGCCTGCGTTCAGGATTTAATTTTGCCATATCTATCTTCTTTAAGTTGTGTTCTAGTAAGTTTATTGTAGGAGTAGTGTGTGACACTATTCTTCTTCGCCTACTTTATCTACATCTTTTAATTCTATCTCTCCATTAGCCAACTTGATAGCTTGTAACATCTGTTCATTATAATCTTCTACAAATTGTGTAGCTAGTTGGTTAACTTTAAGTGGATTGTGAGTGTTAAGTTTAAGTGATGTCCATGATACTTCTTGACCACCGCATGCGTTAGCCATAGCGATAGCCCACTTCTTCATTTCCTTCTTTTCTGTAAAAATGTTTGGCACGTCTTAGTCTCCTCCGCGTTCGCCGCGTACAAACACATAGTGAATAACATTATTCCAATTCTCAAACTCGTATATGTATAGATCGTTAGCTCTAAGATACTTTTGTAGTTCTACTGTGCTATCTATATATACAGGTTTACCATTTCTTGCAACGATAAAACCTTTGCCAGTTTTTGCAACTGACTGTTTAAGTTCGGATAACATAAAGTCATCACTTGTCAGTATATCAGTCATTATACCTCCCATTATAATTGTAGTACATAATTACAGGATAATAGAAAATTTCTTATTTAGCAACGACAAACCCAAAAATGAATTAAAAGGTTTGCCGTCAAGGACAAGGGTAAAGGAGGAAACCCCATGTCAATGAAATATCAGTTGACATTAATTATAGCACACGGTATATTGGTCTAGTAGATAACACTTCGATGTTGTCTCCTTCCCAATTAAAAGAGACCACTCCTGCGAGGGTGGTCTTTTTTTACTTGACTTTAATTTGGTTTGAGTTATATTGGAGTATCTTATTTAATACTGCCATATTCTATGAGATGTAAAAAGCGGGAGTTTTATCTCCCGTTTTTTTTATACTATCTCTAAATTATTATGACCATTCTTATTGACAACCATAGTCACTACGCCTTGCCTAGTTTTCTTACCTGCTTGCTGTTCAAAGTAAGTACTTTCATCTAAGCTAGGTACTTGTATCCAGGTGCGTGGATCATGCACTTGTCTAAAATGATGGTAATGTCCTGTCACTAATATAGACGATGATCCTGAATGAAACCCACCAAACGTTTGGTTCTTCCACCAGTTCATAACCTTTGTCTCTACTGTCCCACCGAAACCAGTAAGATGTCCATGAGTAAAGCTCATGTTCGTTCCACATACGTTTAGCGATAAGTGAGGTTCATCAGGTATGACAAACTTTATGTGATTATATTGTGGTTTGTCTGCAAAGATCTCACCTATTTGTTCAAAGACTTCTATGTCATAGTTGTCCATCTCACCTGTTGGCGCTAAGTTCTTTGCAATTCTTTTAGTTCCATGATTACCAGGAACTGCACCTACTACAACAACATCAAAGTCTTTAGACCATTCAACTAATGCTTTAGCAATAAGTCTTCTAGCTAACTTCATTTGATTTCTATAGTCTAACTCTACGCCATTAGGTCCCATTGCTTGCGGGTAAAATCCTACGCACCCTTCGACTATATCTCCTAATCCTACAACAGTAAGTTGATCCATCTCTACTCCTGCTTTACGTAAGAAGTTGTATCTATCACGTACAAGATCTATCTTTTCTAAGAACCGCTCAACTATAAGTTCAGTACCTCCGCCATCTCTTTTGCCTAACTGCAAGTCTGCAACTGCAACAAAAAAGCTAGCTTTAGTTTTCTTTACTTTAGGTTTAGCTTTACGCTTGTAAGACTGTATCCATTTTTCAATACGGGTGTAGTCTTCTTTATCTATTGTTGCTTCTGTTGCAACTATCTGTGCTTTATATGCCCATGCTTGATGTATGTCTCCCTTACCGACATTCATATCCCACGTGCTTACACGCAATGTGTCATTAACTATTGCATATTTTTTAGGATCGAATCCCCACTCTTGTAATAAAGTATCAAATTCAGGAGTTGAACTACTCATAGCCCTTGATGTTATGGTTCCAGTTTTAGTTTTATAATCAAACTTAACGCCTGGTTCCCATCCATTAGGGTGCGTAGCTGCCTCCTTTACGTCATTGTGTGCTACGTCCTGTTGGGTTTTGGTAAGTTTACTTACCTGCGAGTTGTTTTTTTGCATACTCTTTTAACACTACTATTACCGCACCGCCACCTGCAATTGCTGCAGCTTCAAGTGTTGTAATTTCAAGGTCTATTGCAGGTCCAACCAACAAAGCAGAACCGAATGCTTCGATGAATGTCCATACAACCTTTTCAACAAGTTGCTTTAGTTCGTCACTCATATTACTCCAATCTATATAATAGGTTTTCCTCTAAGTTTACTGTCAATGCGTGTCACTTTTTCATGAATCGCATGTAACATTTGCTTATCAGAACTTTGTTCAGTTTCAGTCGCACCATCAAGATTGATCTTACTGACCTCTAACTCTACTGGTTTACCTTGTAGTAATACTGCAGATACTTTTCTATACATACGTTCGTAAGCATTACGAGACTGACCGATCATACCGTCTTTACCTAAGTCAAGATCTTGTTGAGTATTTCCTGTCAATATACAACCCGAAGTATGCTCATCGGTGTTGCCTGAATGGATTAGAATGTATTTAAAGTCGGGTACATCTTGTAATTCAAGCATACCGTAGTGTGCATTCTTATAACGTGCGCTGTATTTAGTGTGAAATCCACCAACTTTTCTGAATTTAATTTGATAAGTACCCTCTGGTATGCAAGTTTCGTGCATTACTTTTACTGCTTGGTACTGGTCTTCTAGTGTGTAGCATTCAAACTTACCGTCAATGAACATCATTCCATTGGTAGCGTCAATGCCAAACTGTGTTCTAACAACTTGTATTTTCATTAAGTCTCCCTGTTTATCTTAGTATAGTCTAAACAATCAGGGTTTGTACAGTATAATTTATAAGGTTTTACCTGTACTTCAAGTGGTTGTCCGCATTTAGGACAAGATACTTTCAAAATATATTATCTGTTTGCTGCCCACATATTATCCACCATATTAGGGTACTTACGACCATTAGCTTTAGCTCTTGCTTTAGCTTTAGACTTTTGTGCAGGTGTTAGTTTTTTGCTTTTACCTAATCCACTAGGTCTTGGTTTGTCCCATACGGGCTTACTTTTTTTTGCCATGTTACCACTTTACCTTATCTGCCCAATAAGCTGCAGACATTTTGCCTTTCTTTATGTTCTTAGCATGTCGGGCTTTAAAAGACTTACGTCTTGCTTTAGACTTAGCGTCAGTTTTTTTTCCCGCACCTGATACGCCTTGTTGTCCGAACCTGATTAACTTAACCTTACCGTTTTCTTTTGCAAGTACAGCATGTGACTTACTTGCTTTAGGTGTACGTTTAGGTTTGTTGTAACCAGAGAACTTTTCTCCTCTGTACTCTATTGCCATATTCTATCCTTTTAGACTATTACTTAGTCATTTTTTTCTTACGCTTGGAAGAATATCTTTTTTTCTTTCCAGTTTTGCTGTAAGGCATTATCTGCTCGCTTTCTTTTTATTTTGTTCTGGTTTATCTTTACGTAAACCTATTGTTAGTAACCATAAACCTAGTGATATTAGTATAGCAATACCAACTATGTCCTTAGCTGTGCCAGTAAGGGTTAGCCATGCTATAAAAAACCCTAGTAATGTAAAGGTTTGTGCCAATGTTTCTTTGAGGATCTCTCCTACCCAATTAATAAATTTCTTTATGTATTTCATGTTCTTCTTATTCTAACGGGTACTACCGAGACACTAGCTATAATTTGCGAAGCTATGATAACTGGCACAACAACTTCTTGTGCTTTTTCTTTTTGGTCATCTGTCATATCATTACCTATAGAAGTAAGATCTATGTCTTGTACTTGTATATCTATAAAAGAACCTATAGGATCTGCTAAGAATTGTTCTGTTTGTACTTCTGTAACTACATCAGCGAGTGTATAGTCTTCAACATCTTTATTTTCTACAGCTTTAGCAACATATACTTCTACTGCTTCTGCTACCGCTTCGTCATTCTTGACTGCTTCTGCAACAATAGCAACGTCTTCTGCTTTATCTAAATTTAAAACTTTTGCAACAGTCTCTACCTGTTCTTCTGTTAGTACCTGTACATCAGCAATAGCTTCTTCAACAACAGCTTGGACAACATCTTGTACTTCCTGCGTAGCTTGGTCAAGGTTTTGTACTCCAACATCATTTACTTCCTCTAAGACTTCAACAACTTCTTCTTCGGTAAGGTCTTGTACATATTCTTGTATTGCTTCTTGTTTAGCTTCTTCATACTCCTCCTCTGGTATGTCGTCTTCTATAATAGGTACATTCACAATGTCTTCTATTTGTGAAATCTCCTCTGTTATTTGTTCTTCTGTTAACTCGGTTACTTCTACAGGTTCTTTAACTTCTTCTTTAATTTCTTTTTCTGACTTGAAGTCATCTTTAGGTATTTCTTTGTCCAACTCATCTTCTACTACTTCATCTTGTATTGGTATCTCCACCACGTCTTCGGGTGTAATGTCTTCCAAATCAAATTCCACAATCTCGATTTCAATAGGTGGTTCTTTAAAGTCCACCACTTCTTCTTTAAATATTTCCTCTGGGACTGTGTCGAGTATAGGATCATCATCTTTAGGAACGATGTCTTCCACATCTTTTTTATCTTTAACAATATCTTCTTCAACATATACTTCATCTTCTACAATTATAACTTCTTCTTCTACGATCTCAATATCTTTTTTAGGTTCAGGTATGTCACAATCTCCACGCTCTATCTGTGCGTTAGTCATAAAACAACCATACTCTTTTTCATTGTCTATACGTTCTTGATCTCTCTCAATAGTTCCATCATTAACATCTGCTTGTGTATAGGTCTTATCAACACCTTCTACTTTTACATCAACAATAATTTCTTCGGGTGTTGGAGGTGGTGGAGGCGGAGGTGGAGGTGGTGCAACATAAACAGTTGTAGTTGGTGCTACATATTGTGTAGTTTCAAAGTTATTACTATCACTATCTGTACAGCTTTCTCCATTTTCTATGTCGCCACATACACTAAATGTCCAATAAAAAGTTCCTGCTTGTATGTTTGTGTAATCTAATGTGTATGTTCTAGCAGTAGTATCTGTAATAATTACTCTCTCCCAAGTAGCATTGTCATAGCTGTAATTAATATGAAACTCTTTTGCTAAAGTTTTCCCATCTGTATATTCCCAGGCAAAATAAACATCTTTACCTTGGTAGTTTACTGATATATTTGTTGCATCATCAGGAACAACAGGTGGAATAGTAGTCGTTGTAGTAGTGGTAGTTGTAGTAGTAACTACATAAGGATTACAAGCATCTGTTCCTGTAGGTGCTGACCAATCTGTTTGGTTAAATTCAAATGATACACCTGCATAAATGTTATAAACACTTTCAGTAGTTAAAGTAGAAACACTA
>Ga0209630_10004475_pt1 | contig 12234 bp, 10 predicted proteins | sample COG_01_FD_184745 | JGI IMG/M metagenome (GOLD analysis project Ga0209630, IMG submission 184745) | Pelagic Microbial community sample from North Sea - COGITO 998_met_01 (SPAdes) (version 2) | ecosystem: Environmental > Aquatic > Marine > Neritic zone/Coastal water | place: Helgoland, sampling... | reverse complement strand
CGAAGGAGGCGGCGGCGGCGATTTCGGCGGCGGCGGCTTCGACGGCGACGGCGGCGATTTCGGCGGCGGCGGCTTCGACGGCGGCGGCGGCTTCGACGGCGGAGGAGGCTTCGACGGCGGAGGAGGATTCGACGAGGGAGGCGGCTTCGACGAAGGAGGAGGTTTGGATGTCGGCGGAGACGGCGGTGATTACTGAAAGCCGACGCGCGGCTCGACGAAGTCGATGAGATGAATCACGAGGACGACACACACGCTGTGCGACGAGAGTGAAACGAAAGCGAGACCATTCGAGAAAAAAATGCGAAAAAAGAAAAATATCCGCCTCGCCACGACACTTCTCGTCCCGCACCTCTCCCACGCGCGTCGATGACGAGCCCGCGCTGTTCCCGTTCCACATCGACGGTACTCGCCGTCGCGCTCGTCACGATACTCGCCTTGGCGTGCGCGCCCGCGACCGACGCCGCGGAGCAATGCTTTTGCCCTTGTGCGTGCGAGACGCAGGGCGCGAAAACAACGACTGAAGTTACCCGGACCACGACGACGACCACGCGAACGACCGAGCGCCAAACGAAGGTTGTCCGCAGCCCGTTGACCATCAAGATGAAAGGCATCTCCAAAAAGCAGATGGATACGCCGTGGTACCGTCGGGACGTGTGCAAGGGGTACACGTCGCTGCTGGGTATCGACCTCAAGGTAACCCAGCGCGCACTTTCGTCGACTCGTTTTCTCCGAGAACCTCCTTCTGTCCGCCTCAACGACGTCCCTATCACCCTCCGACGCAGTTCTGTGCCGTCGAGAAAGTGACGCGACCGTGCGAGTTTTGCTTCAACGAATGCGTCGTCGTCATCGTGATCAACGTCCCCGAGTACGTCAGCGGCGGCGTGAGAACCGCGACGCGGAAGCTCTGGCAAGACCCGCGTCAGGTGCTCGTGTCGCAGAGCAACTACTTCAACAGCGTCGTCAACGTGAACGTCAACGTGGACATCGACGTGAACAACCCGCCGCCGCCGGTGGTGATCGAAACGCCTCAAGCTCCTCCACAACTTCCGCCCGACCCTCCTCCTCTCCCCCCGGCTCCGGTCGACCCGGGCACTTCCGACGCCCCGGGAGCGCCCCCCCCTGGGGTCGCGCCGCCGCCGACGGAAGCGCCGCCTCCTGGGGTCGCGCCGCCGCCGACGGAAGCGCCGCCTCCTGGGGTCGCGCCGCCGCCGACGGAAGCAGCAGCCCCGCCGCCAACGAGCGAGGAAACCGCCGCCCCGCCGCCTGAACAAGAGGCAGCGGCAGCGGCGCCGCCAGCGAGCGAGGAAAAATCTGCCCCGCCGCCAACGAGCGAGGAAACCGCCGCCCCGCCGCCGACGGAAGCGGCGGCGGCAACGGCGGCGGCATCGCAAGAAGAAGACCAGTACACGGATGAGTACTCTGGTGACAGTGGCCAAGAACAACCTACCGACTACAGCGACGACTCCGGCGGCGGTGAAGAAGAAGAACCTGCAGGTACCGACTACGGCGACGACTCTGGCAATGAAGAACAATCTACCGACTACGGCGACGACTCCGGCGGCGAAGAACAGCAACCTACCGACTACGGCGACGACTCCGGCGGCGACCAATCGTACGAAGGCGAAGAACAAGGTACTACCGACGAAGGCGGTGAGCAAGGCGCCGACTATGGCTACGAAGGCGGGCGGCGAAAGCTCAGCTGGTTCCGCGGTTTCGTGTACTGAACTGGAAAGCCGACGCGCGGCCCGACGAAGTCGATGAGATGAATCACGAAGACGACACGCACGCTGTGCGACGAGACGAGCACCAGACGCGAGGACGCAACGAATGAACGAGAACCTCCGTTTCATCAAAGCTAAAAAATGAAAGAAATCATCAAGGCTTGCCCCCGCCCGCGGCTTGCAAGTTCCGCTGGCCCGCCCATCCCAACGCAGGGGTCGCCCGCCGTCCCTGCGCCCCGCTCCCCCCCCAGTTACCCCTTATGGAACTCATCGCGCGAACCGCCCTGTCGTATCCCGGACGAACCGTCCTCTGAATGTCCTCCGACGCGCCGCCGATGACCCCCGCGGCTGTCGTGATCAACCTTCTCGCCACCGGCGCTACCAGCGGCTTCGACGCCGCGGCCGCTCTCGCTAAGATGCCCCCCGCGCCCATCGCCTCGATCGCGCCGCCGAGGCCCGCGGCCGCGGCGCCCAGGCTCATCCCCGCGCTCGCGGCCACTTTCGCGCTCGCCCCCCCGGCCGCGGCGGCGCGCGCGGACGCGACCGCGACGAGCGCTGGCGGCACCGCACGAACGCCGACGCCGATGATCAGCGCCGCGGTCGACCCATGCTGCAAGCGCTCCCACAGCGGCGCGTTCTCCAGGTCCGTGACCGCCATGATCGGCACGAGGACCGCGAGCTCGGTCGCGCGTCGTCGGCGTTCCTCCGCGCGCTCCTCGGCGGCGCGAGAGAACATCGAGCGGCCGAACACCTCGCCTTTGACGTACTTGCTGCACGCGTTCGTGAACCCGCACCCGAGCTCGCACAGGTCGTTCACGTAATGCCGGCAGTCGTTCTTGTTCACGTTGTAGATGGTATCTCGCTTCTTGTTGAACGCGCGGACGTCGTCGAGTGTCATCGACGTCTTCCCGACGAGGTACGTTCCGTTGGCGGGCAACGCGTCTAATTTCTTCTCGCGGACGTGACCGGGCGTGGACGACGACGACGACGACGACGACGACCCGGTGTCGCTCAACATCGCGCTGTGCACGTCGCCACCGAACGGACCGAAGTCGAACTGGAAGATCTCCCCGCGTTCGGACTTGTACACGCAGAGGAAGTGGCACACGCCTCCGGTGCTGAGCGCGTCTCGCGCCGGAGGCGGCAGCCGACCGAGGAACGAACGATCCGCGCGGAACGACCGCGTCGTGACGTACAGCTCCGGCTCGACGAGCTCTTCCTCCGCGGTCGTGGCCTCGCCCACGCCTTGTAAAGCGGGGGGGAAGAGCACCGTTCCTGCTCGTGACCCCATGGCCATCGCGCGCGCGCTAGAGTGACAAGATGCCGCCCCCGAACGTCTCAAACCGTCGGACGTTTCAGAGCCACAAATTTCTTGCATCTCCCGCGGCGCGCGCGCGGCTCAAGTGCCTACTGACATTCGGCGACGGCGGCGGCGGGGCGGCGGGGCGGCGAGGCGGCGGCGGGAGAGATTTGGGTTCGTGGAGGGTGTCTCGCCGCGCTCGCATATTCCCGTGACGATTTCGTGCGCGCGAGGCTGACTACGATACCAACACGCGGCGACTACGTTCTACGCTGAGGCGCGGCGGCGGCGGGCGAAATCACTCTCTCCGCCGAGCCGCCGCCGCAGCCGCCGCCAAATCCCCGGGGAGGTCCCCCCCTTCAATTTGAATACTTCACCCCTCCGCTCTCCAGTCCCCGTTCGAGCAAACGAACACGACCTCGCGCGTGATGTTCAAGCTCTGGTTCGGCATCAAGTATCGATACTCCGCCCTCGTTCGCTGGTCGCCGACGATCTCGAACACCTCGCCGCCGTCCGCGAGGAGCGCGATCTCGTCCCCTAACAGCTTCCACCGTTCGCTATCGCCTTCCAGCTCGCCGGCGTAGTACGCGGTGTCCTCCTCGGTGAGGTCGTGCGGGACGAACACGCGGACGAAGCCTTTGATGTCGTTCCGTTTCGCGAGCTCGACGAGGAGGTTCAGGCGGTTCTGCAGCGCCGCGTTCGTCGTCCGCACGCCGCCGCTCTTCACCGCGCGCGCGATTTTCTGCTCCTCCGCGAGCTGCTCCGCTTCCGCGGCGGCGTCGCCGACGCCGCCGCCTCCGCCTCCCTCTTTGCGCGACCCGAGGTGGTCGCCAGATCCTCGCTCGTTCGCTTTCTTCTTACCCATGACCGACGACGACGAGAGGAAGCGCGCGGGGACAGTGAGGGCGAGACAGAATTACGTTCTGTTCGTTTGCCAAAAAAATATCCTACTGCTTCGTCTCGGGCGCGGAGTTCATCCGCGTGAAGCACGGCCACCGCATCGCTTTCCCCTTCGTCAAGGTCAACTCCAAGCGCTTGCTCCCGTCCCTATCCTTCACTATGCTCCAGCTGCACTCGTCCGGGGTCACGTCCGAGCACAGCTCGTTCGCGTCGTCCACGATCAGCCGCTCGCCCTCGTTGGGCGCGTCCGTCACCTCGAGGCGGATCCGATCCTTCTTCACGACGCACTTCACGTCCGCCTTGGTCGTCGTCTCTCGCACCGGGACGACGACGACGACGTCCTCGCCCTCCTGGCTCCACTTGTACAGCTGCGAGCCGGTGTCGTCGATCGAGCCCGGCGGCGGCCCGGGCTCCGGGAGGTTATCCTGGAGGTTCATCACGTTCGCGGCGTCCTTCATCCCGCCCATCGCTCGGATCTGCTCCTGAACGTCCCCGCTGTTTTGCTTCTTCGCGATCTGCAGCGTGTACGCGCGCTTCACCCACGGCGCGCTGGAGGACATCTCGTCTAACGTGAAGTCGTGCCTCTCGAAGCGATCGTCGTCGTCGAGGATCCTCGCGAGGAACGCGTCGCCGACGATGTCCGTGGGCGCGCCGCACTCGAGCGCGAGCCCGCACGCGCGATCGTTCCTTCGCAGCCCTTTGCTTATTCCGCGATCGTCCACGTACAGGTTGACGTGCTCCCAGTTCGTCGCCTTCCCGCCCGGGAGCAGCGCCACGGGCTGGACCATCTGCATGCGCGAGGCGATGTCCATCATGTCGTCGTCGATCTTCTTCCCGGACTGCTCCTCGAGCTGCTTGCGGAACAGCGCTTTCTGCTCCGCGCTCGTGCCCAGCGTCCCCGATGCGTTTCGGAAGTGTTCCTTCAGCGTGTCGAGCAGGCACTCCATCTCTCTCCCTTCCGGGATCTCCATCGTGAGCTCCTCCATCGCGCACGCGGGGTCGCAGGGGATGTACACATACTTGAAGCTCTTTCGCGGGGACATCGTGCGCGCGCGCGGGTCGAAGTGAACCGAGGAAGGTCGTGGAAGGAAACTCGAGCCGCCGCCAGTGGCAAAAATGTTTTCGGTCGAGGATCTGAATTGTTTCCCCCGAGGCTGGGGCGTCACTCCCCCCCGCGCAGCGCCGGTGACATCCGTCGACGCCGCGGGGGAAACGAGAAGATTCGCGCGCGCCGGGGGCTCGCGACGCGCGCGTCCCCAAACCCCCGGCGCGATGGGCTTCTTCGACGCGGCGCGGCGCGGAGACGACGGCCGCAGCCGCAGAGTGCCCACTTCAAAACTCGGCACGTCGTTCCCGCTGCTCGACCTCCCCGACGCCGCGCTCGCGGTCGTCCTGAAGCACCTCGCCGCGGGCCCCGACGGCGTGTGCGACATCGCGCGGTTCTGTCTCGTCTCCAAACCCGCGCGAGAGCTCGGTCTCGACACCATGCGCCGGCGGATGAGAAGTTTAGATCTGACGCCTCTCGGTCGACGCGCGAGAAACGCCGTCCCGCACCTCGCGGCGACGTGCGCGAACCTGCGTACGATCACCTGCGACGGCACGAACGTCACGGACGCGTGCGTTACCGCGCTCCTCGCGTGCTCCGAGCGCACGCTGACGCGGTTGAGCCTCGCGGACTGTCGTCATCTCCGTTTACTTCACGAGCACTCGCACGGCGCCGGCGCGAGGGGTTTACGCGAGCTCGTGCTGCGCGGGTCGTCCTGGTCGCTGTCCGCGCTCGCGGGGATATTACGTCGGTCGAGAAAGACGCTGACGTCGCTGAACCTCAGCGGCACGAGGCTCGCGCTGACCGCGGGCGATAACGACCTGAGGGTGATCGCCGCGCGCGTCCTGAGATGTCGCGCGCTCGAGCGGTTGAGCCTCGGCAGCCACGTCGACGTCCTCCCCGCCGCGTTGGCGACGGTGATATTCGCGCTGCTCGACGGCGACGAGAGGATCGACGACGACGACGACGTGGACGTGGACGTGGACGTGGACGTGGACGCGAGCTCGACGACGCCGACGACGACGCCGGACGACGTCGACGACGCGTTCGGTTTGGACAACTTGAAAGAGCTCTCCCTCGCGCAAAACGGCGCCGCGGACGAGAAGATGCTCGAGATCATCGCGCGACGGTGCCCGAGCCTGACGAAACTCGATCTTCGCGGGTGCACGGCGTCGCGCGACGCGGTGTGCGCGTTCGTTCGGAACGCCGCGTGCGCGTCGAGTTTGACGTCTCTGCTCCTCGGCGGCGCCGCGGACTCGCTCGACGACGCGTCCCTCGAAGCCGTCGCGTCGTCGTGCCCGTCGCTCGAGGAGCTCGACCTCGGGATGCACCACGCGGTCGGCATCGCGGGGATGGAATCGCTCAGAGTCGGGTGCGTTGGGTTGAGACGGCTGCGGATATCCAGGAACGCGAGGGTGACGACGCAGTCGCTCGCGTCGCTCGTGAAGACAGAGGGGAGCAAGTTGGAGCTCCTCAGCGCGGTGCGGTGCCGCCGCGCGGGCGAGCCGGGGCTTCGTTCGTTACAACGAGAGCTCGAAGTCGCGGTGGGGGCGGGGGCGGGGTGTCGGATCGATTGGGTCGGAGAGTATTCGTTCGAGCGCGACGACGACTCGTAGCGCGGCGACGACGACGTGAATAGAAGAACTTAGATTTAGCGTAGCGCCTTTCATTTGATCGGTGACATTTTTTTGAAAGGAGGTTTGAGACCGTGACGTGCGAATTTCAAGTCTGAAAAAAATGCTCTGTCGGTCAACTGAACGAGGGCACAGATGCCACCAGCCGAGCCGCGTGCGGTGCGAGTCGAACCGAACGTCGCGTCGCCTCGAAACCTGCTGCGCGATCGGCTCTTTCGCGCCGCGGCCGCTCGCGCGCCATTGCACACGCGCGCGTCGGTGCGTCGCGCAGGATAGAAGCGTCTCGTAGGGCTTCTCTACGAGAGATATCCACCCCGATCGGTCGCGGTCGGCGGCGTCAGGGCTCGAACGCGCGCTCGGGTCGTCATCCCCCCGCGGAATTGATTGAGATCAATCGGTCGCGATGTCGTCGGGCTTCCGCGTCCTGCACCTCGTCCGCCCTTTCCTCTCGGTGTTACCCGAGGTGAAGGCCGCTGACCGCAAGGTCCCTTTCCGCGAGCGCGCGCTGTACACCACGGTCGCGCTGTTCGTGTTCTTGGTGTGCTCGCAGCTCCCGCTGTACGGGATCCACACCGCGAGCGGGGCGGATCCTTTCTACTGGGCGCGCGTCATCATGGCGTCGAACCGCGGCACGTGCATGGAGCTCGGGATCTCGCCGATCGTGACGTCCGGGCTGATCATGCAGCTGCTCGCGGGCTCGAAGATCATCGAAGTCGACGAGGCGGTCAAGGAAGACCGAGAGTTACTGTGCGTCCCGTGAAACGCGCGGTCGACCTCCCGATCGGTCGAATTATTCTCATTGCCTGCGACCCCCCTTGTTTTTCCCCGTCCCGTCGCTGACGCTCTCTCGTCGACATCGTTCCACAGTAACGGCGCGCAGAAGCTCCTCGGCGTGCTGATCACGATCGGCGAGGCCGTCGCGTACGTCGTCTCCGGGATCTACGGCGACGTCAGCGACCTCGGCGCGGGGAACGCGATCCTCATCATCCTGCAGCTCTTCATGGCGGGCATGATCGTCATCTGCCTCGACGAGATGCTGACGAAAGGATACGGCCTCGGAAGCGGCATCTCGCTGTTCATCGCGACGAACCAGTGCGAGTCCATCATCTGGAAAGCGTTCTCCCCGACGACGGTCAACACCGGCCGCGGCGCGGAGTTCGAAGGCGCGGTGATCTCGCTGTTCCACCTCATCATCACGAGGAAAGACAAGTTCAGGGCGCTGAAGGAGGCGTTTTACCGCGCGAACCTGCCGAACATCTCGAACCTCCTCGCGACGATTCTGATCTTCCTCGTGGTGATCTACTTCCAAGGCTTCCGCGTGGACCTCCCCGTGAGGTCCAAGCGCAACGCGCGAGGACTGCAGCAGTCGTACCCGATCAAGCTGTTCTACACGAGCAACATGCCTATCATCCTGCAGTCCGCGCTCGTGTCGAACCTTTACTTCATCTCCCAGCTCCTGTTCAAGCGCTTCGGAGGGAATTTCCTCGTGCAGCTCCTGGGGCGGTGGCAAGAGAGCGAGTCCACCGGGCAGTTCATCCCCGTCGGCGGGTTCGTGTACTACGTCTCCCCGCCGACGTCCCTGAGCGACATCGCGGCGAACCCGCTGCACGCGTTGTTTTACCTCACGTTCATGCTCGGCGCGTGCGCGCTCTTCTCGAAGACGTGGATCGAAGTCTCCGGCTCGTCCGCGCGCGACGTCGCGAAGCAGCTGAAGCAGCAGCAGATGTTCATGGTCGGCCACCGCGAGTCCTCGCTTCAGCGCGAGCTGAACCGGTACATCCCCACCGCAGCCGCGTTCGGCGGGATGTGCATCGGTTTCCTCACCGTCGTCGCGGACTTCATGGGGGCGATCGGCAGCGGTACCGGGATCCTTCTCGCGGTGACGATAATCTATCAGTACTTCGAGACGTTCGAGAAGGAGCGCGCGCAGGAGTTGGGCGGCGTGCTGTTCTGATGAGAAGGACGCGACGAGACGCGTCAGAGGGGGTGATATGTAATACCGAACGACCTGAACGGTTGCTCTGCCGAGCCCGCGCGCGCGCGCGGACGCGTCGTTGTTTTCGTTAAATTCGCCGTGCATTCCACATTAAACGTCTACGACCCAGCTAGATGAGACAAGACGTCACAACAACGAACGCAAGACTTGCCGCGATAGTCGCGACCCCACCAAACCCCGCGCGAAGAAGTTTACATAACCTTGTTCTTCTCGCCACCGCGCATCTTCTTGACGCGGTTCTTCTTCTCCTTGATCTGCTTGCGGGACTTCGTGACCGCCTCCTTGAGGCCGGCACGGATGACGCGGTGCTTGGGCTCGAACTTCTTCATCGCGTCGATGGTGTCGTAGATCAGCCCAAACCCGGTGGACTTGCCACCACCAAACTGCGTGCGGAAGCCAAAGAGGGACACGCACTTGTCGTCGTTGACGTCGTACATCTTCGCAAGCTTCTCGCGCAACTCGGCCTGCGACACGAGGGAACGACGAGGCGGGGGAGGAACGTCAGCGCGAGCGCGAGGGACGTGAAGTGGAGGCGATCCCCCCCTTTGTTCGCGGGCGTAAAAAAACCCAGAAACCCTAAAAAACAACGTCCGGCGCGGGGCTCACCTTCGGCACGTTGGCGCGACCGGGGTGAAGAACATCGAGGATCTGCGGGAGGGAGAAGAGGAGGACATCTTCGTCAGTACGGTGCGCTCGCGGTGCTCGGCGTCGCGTCTCTCGACGGCGCGATGGGACGGGATTTACGGACGCCACGAGACGCTATAGCGGAGACGCGCGGTAATCTTTTCATCGGGCCGGCTTTCGACGGGCACTCACGAATTGACGACGCGCGAGGAGCCGGTTCGTCATGAACTTGCGCGTGCGGAGCGTGCACGAGGTGGACGACATGATGAAACGACGCTTCCCGTGTAGGAGAGCGTGCGCTGCGCCGTTGAAAGAGGGAGGGGTTGCGTGATTTTGTACGGTTTTTCTCCACTCACCGACGGCAGCGACCGGCCGCGCCCGCGACTTTTCTGTCCCGCCAAGCGAAAACCGAGAAGCTCGCGCGCGCCGCGTCCACAACCGCCCGCGCGGCAGACACGCACGCACCGCGCGTCCACGTAACCCGTCGCACGATGTCCAAAGCCGCGTTCGCCGGCCTCAAGGCTGTGCAGGAGATCCGCTTCCACCTGTGCCAGACGTCGAAAGGAAGCGAGGGGGTGAGGAACTTTCTCCTGAAGAGCTACAAGGCCATGAAAGCCGCGTCCCCGACGACGCCGATCTTGATTCGCGAGGCGAGCGGCGTGGAGGGTGGCTTCGTCGCGCGTTACGGTGCGTCACCGCGAACGTCTCGTCGACGTCGTGAACCCGCCGCCGATCGCGGACCCGCGCGCGCGGATCCTCGTTCGTTTCCCTCCTCCAACGATCGATCGCCTGTCTGTTCGTCCCCTCGCCCGCCGTCGTCGGACCGCGTCTGACTCGCGAATCCCCGTCCTCGTCCTCGCAGACTTTGGGGTGGAGAAGAAGTTTTCTTTAGAGGGGCTGGACGCGAAGGCGGTGGAGAAGGAAGTCACCGGGGTCCTGAAGCAGTCGGCGTGAGCGCGGGGACGGTCTCGCGTTCGGTTACCCTAAAATCCGATCGAGAGATCTCCGTCGTCGTCGTTCGTGACGACGATACTAACCTAGCTAGGATGTATCAACACCGTAACGCCATCGCGCGCGCCATCACCACGTCGCGTCGCTATCTACGTATCTTCATCCCCCCCCGTCGTCTCCTCGCGCGTGAGAAGGATGTCGTCCGTGACGGCTTCGAACGCTGCGGTGACCTTCGTCAGCGTCTTTTTCGCGCGCGTCAGCTCCGCTCTGAGCTCCTCGCCCAGGGCGTGGTCCTCCTCTGCGAGCTTCGCGATCCTCGCGAGCTGCGCGTCCGCGTCCAAGTCCACCGGCGGGAGCGCGGACGCGAGCTCGTCGATCTTCCTGCTCTCGTCCATTACCGATCGCGCCATCTCGCGCACCTGCGCCTCGTCCACGCCCTCGCTCGGGTCCGCGCCCTCGACGACGGACGCGGGTTTCGCGTCTCTCTGGAGCACCCCCACGCTGTTGTAGAACGCTTCGTTAAGCCTATCGACGCTCTCTTGCAGCTCCGTCACGATGTCCGCCATGGCGACTCGACCCGAGAAGAGTGCGCGCGACGGAGTGAGGAGGAGGCGGTCGACGAATCTCGACGCGAAGAAATATCTGATCGGTGGAGTGCCCCGATGAAAAAAATGTCGTCGCGATCAAATTCATCGCGAACATCTGAGTATTGACCCACGCTTTCGACCGACTAGCGGACAGCGCAGCCTGGACAGCGCGCGGCGGATTTCAACTTCGTCAACAACACAGAAAAGCGCGCGCAAACGAAGCGCGAGCGCACTGTTCACTTCGCCGGCGGGCGACGGCGCACTTGATCGCGCGGAGTGCGAGCTACGTTTACTCGCGCGAGACAACCGCGTAAGTGAACGAATTACGGATCTGCGCGAGCGCGTGACCTCGGAACGATGGGGTACGCGAGCGATGCGCGCGAAGAACACGCGCACGCGCAGGCGACGACTTCGCCTTCGATAATGAAGACGAGCGTCCATCGACTTTCGTTCGGCATCGGCGGCATAAGCGAGCTTCACGCGAAAGACAAGGAGACGGGTTTCTTCAAAACTACGGTACGTCTCGATGCGCGCCGAGAGGAGACGCGATCTCGCGCGGCGATCGCGCGCGCGCGACGCGTCTTCGTTTTGCCGCCACTTTTTTTCCCTCCCATTTCTTTTTGCCGCTCAAATCGTGATGCGATCGCCGCGGATCCTCCGCCCTCCCCCGCCGCGCGCGCCGTGGCATTTGACCCCGAACTCGCCTGACGGTGTTTTATCTACGTCAACATCACAGGATACGCGCGATTCCACCCAAGAACTGCCGTACAGCGACGAAGTCGAAGACAAAGAGCGCACGCCTCCGTCGAAAATGGGGAAAGCAGGCGTCGTGGTGAGGAAATCGCCAAACACGGTGTTCTCTCCCCTCTCCGTGCGAAGCTCCGCGACGAGCGGCCCGCTCCCGGGCGATCGCAGCTTGGACTCGAGCTTCGACCCGGCGTCGTACCACGACGCCGCGGACGATCGCGAGCGCGAGCTCGACGCGAGCGTGGACGGCGGCGGGGTCGACGACATGGACGTCGCGTCCAGCGTCCCGTCCTCCGCGGGGGACGACGTCCTGATGTCCGTGGCGTCCTCGCACAGCTGGCTGCGACGACGCTCGCACGGCCCGGCGACGGACACCGCGACCGCGCTCGCGCCGCTTCCGCCGAGCGCGGACGAGGCGCTGCTGCACCGCCGCGCGTCCGAGCTCAGGCTCGCGTTGAGAGTCGCCGAGGACGCGCTCGATAAGACGCGGACGCGCCTGGAGACCGCGGAGGAGGCGAGGCACGAGGCCGAGGCGGAGGCCGTGGCGCTGCGCGCGCGCGTGTGGACGCTCGAGGGTGCTGAAGCGCTGTCCGGCGCGCGGCTGCACGACGGATCGCTCGACCTCCTTCGCGGCGAGCTCTTGAACGAAGCCACGGAGGAGCTCGAGGAGGCGGCGAAGGCGGCGAACGAAGCCGAGGAACGCGCCCTGAAAGCGGTCGCGTCGCTTAA
>Ga0209630_10004474_pt1 | contig 12236 bp, 16 predicted proteins | sample COG_01_FD_184745 | JGI IMG/M metagenome (GOLD analysis project Ga0209630, IMG submission 184745) | Pelagic Microbial community sample from North Sea - COGITO 998_met_01 (SPAdes) (version 2) | ecosystem: Environmental > Aquatic > Marine > Neritic zone/Coastal water | place: Helgoland, sampling... | reverse complement strand
TATTGGAATGTACCAAGAATTGTACGGTGGAACTTCGACACAACAAGCGCTTAAAAAACGAGAATTGATTCAAAAGAAAGAAGCATTTGGACTGTATAACTACGACACATGTTCGTTCTGCGTCGTGTTTAACGATGAAGAAATCACGGATCCGAGAAAATACAAGACCGGGCGAAATTCAATAACTATGAAACACGAAGATTTGGCGCAAATTTTTATTCAAGAAAAGATATTTCCATGGGAAACCTCACCAAAGCCATCATACTTTCCGTGGCTTGGTGGAACAAAAGCAACAAAGCGAGAGCCAGGAAAATTCACCAGCGCAGCGAAAAACAGAATGGAAAAAATTAAGACCGGCGATGCTATGCGAAGCAAGGCGAAAATACTAGCACAATTAAACAAAAATCAACTGGCAAGTTGGCTTTTTTTAGCGTGGAGTAGCAAGAATAAGATTTTCTTAGACAAAAACTGTGGAACTGCAGCTAAAGAAAGAATTGGTCAGGCTCAAAAAAAGTAAATTTATTTTTCAACATAAGCGGAAAACGCGTCGGAATTTGGACTTATAATTTTCACGTTTTGCGTAAAACGTTGTGAAATTTTCTCGTGAATGTAAACTGCCGTCACTATAGAAATACAAAAAATGAGAAAAGACATTTTGTTGATTTCTATTCTGTTGTGAATAGAAATATCATTTTTGTCGATTATTTTCAAGATTTCATAACAATAGGCAATTCAGTCGGGGTAGTTGCAATTTCGGATAAATCATTTTTAGTGTACCCAAAACGTTCATACCACGCAGTGCCCAACACCTCTTCCATCACATTTGCTTCGTTTTTACTCAACAACGATGGGTGAAGACCTTGACAAATCGTCCATTTTAGCTCTTCGTACGCTTTGTTTATCATTGCGTCAAAGTCACGTTCGACGCCTGCTTTTTCAAAATTATAGTTGTACATCATTTCTCCGGCTCGCTCGTATTTTTCACGTTGCTCAGGAGGAAGATTCGCTTTAGCCGACATTAAGGCTGGATCTTTGAAAATATCGTACGCAGCTCCGTTAGAAACGTCGTCGGTATCAGGCATTTTACAAATCTCTTTGGATTCCATTTATATTGCACAAAATTTTCGTTTAAGTCTATGCATTAAAAACTAATAGTTGGTCTTGATCCAATGACAGCCGCAGCACAAGAGATCGCACTTGGCGAGCTCCAAGGGAAGTTGCGACTCGAAATCAGACCTAGATTTGTAGACTAACCGACTAACTTCAATCTTTTTATTGGTTTCGTCGCGGTGATCGAGATCAAACAGGTGCTCGACGCCTTTGACGCATGGCCTTTGACACTTCAAACATCCGCCGCGTTCACGTTTCTTTTCGTTGATGATCTCACGTTTTTCAATCTTGCATCGCTTGGTTATTTTCTTGCGTTCTTTTTTTGTTTTTGTTCTGTGGTGAAAAATACACAGCGCTTGACATTTTTTTGCCTCTTCTTCCATGCCTTTCACGTCGCCGTTTTTTGGACACGCCCACCACGCGTAGTCGCTTAATTTGTGTCCTTTCTCGCCAGTTCGTTTCTTGCGTTCTGATTTCGGTTCGATGTGGTCGGCTTGAATGAGTCGCCAATCGCGAGGATAGACGCAATTTTCGCCCTCTTCCTCGCACATGACACAGAGATTCGTCTGCTTCCAGTGAATCCACCACGCCTTGCACTTTCCCCGTGTAGTATTTGGATTTTCTACAGATTTTTTATGGATAGCACGACACTTCTGGCACCGCGTCGTTAGTTTCGTTCGACGATTATGAGTGCTTTGAAAATGCGATAACGGAAAAACTTGGTTGCAAGTCGCTTTAGCACATCGTTTGTATCCTTCCGGCAGATCCGTTTCTTCAAGACGATTCTTCTTGCGTTTTTCACGGCGTTTTTTGTGGTATTCTGACTTGCACGGTTTGCACCGCGGATCAAGACCGTCCTTTGTGCTTGAATGCTTGTAAAAGCAACTCGTCTCTTTGGTCTTCTTACATATCGAACACTGTTTTGTAAGAGGCGGACCTGCTTTGGTTCCAGGAGCAAGTTCGTCGGGTTCATATTCTTTGGTTTCATCTGACATTGTTTGATTTCTATTAGTTTTGAATAGAAAGTATCATTTTCATAATAAAAAAATTACGTGTGCCAGAAAGTTTTAGTTTTTACAGTACACATTACTAGAATAAACCGTTGCAATTGTTTAAAGTTTTAAAGTTTTCTGCACTCCCGCCTTTATCGGGATGGTGCTTTCTTGCTGCCTTTAAGAAACATTTCCTCCACGTATCGGTTTTATTGCAAAAAACACGTCGGCATCCTGCTTTTGTTAATTTCCATCTGCTTCTGCTTCTGCTTCTTCTGCTTTTGCTTTTGCTTCTTCTGCTTCTACTTTTGCTTCTTCTGCTTTTGCTTTTGCTTCTTCTGCTTCTGCTTCTGCTTCTGCTGCTGCTTCTGCTTTTGCTTCTTCTGCTTCTGCTTCTGCTGCTTCTTCTGCTTCTGCTGCTTCTTCTGCTTCTGCTGCTGCTTCTGCTTCTTCTGCTTCTGTCACCCTGTGGTGTGGACTTCTTGCGTTTTCGCTTACTTTTTTTGCGTCTAGGAGATTTGCGCTTACTTTTTTTGCGTCTAGGTTTAGTGCAGTGTCGGTAGCGACCATTCTCCAGCGTCGGTTTTTTCAATTTGCGTGTTCCTTTTGGGCACTTTTTTTCACGATGCGCTTTTCTAAGTCGCTCCATTTCCGCCATATTGCGACGCCTTTTTCTGCTTTTTCTAGGAGATTTGCGCTTACCCTTCCCTTTCCCTTTGCTTTTTCTAGGAGATTTGCGCTTACCCTTCCCTTTCCCTTTGCTTTTTCTAGGAGATTTGCGCTTACTTTTTTTGCGTCTAGGTTTAGTGCAGTGTCGGTAGCGACCATTAGCTTCTTTCTTAGGAGTTTTCAATTTTCGTGTTCCTGATGGACATTTTTTTGCAGCGTGTGCCTTTCGTAGGCGTTCTACTGATGATTTTCGACGACGTTTTCGCTTACTTTTTCTAGGAGATTTGCGCTTACTTTTTTTGCGTCTAGGTTTAGTGCAGTGTCGGTAGCGACCATTAGCTTCTTTCTTAGGAGTTTTCAATTTTCGTGTTCCTGATGGACACTTTTTGGCAGCGTGCGCCTTTCGCAGACGTTCTACCGACGATTTTCGACGACGTTTTCTTCTTTGTGATGGCATTTATTAACGTCTACTTTTTTTGCGAACTTTTTTAATTTCTTCTCTAATCCACTTATTAATTTGTCGTCTACTCGGACTTGATCTTCGGCGGCGAGGACTTGACTTTTTTTTGCGTTTAGATTTTGATTTTCTGCGACGAGGGCTTGATCTTCTGCGACGAGGGCTTGATTTTTTTTTGCGTTTAGATTTTGATCTTCTACGACGAGGGCTTGATCTTCTACGACGAGGACTTGATCTTCTACGACGAGGGCTTGATCTTCTACGACGAGGACTTGATCGAGGTCTATAACAACCTTTTCTATTTCTATTTGGAGGTTTTGGAGAATTAGATGCAGGAGACCACTTATATTGCATCATAGCTGACCCATACCCACATTGCATACATTCATACCTTGTCCCAAATCGGCCATATCCTGACGGCAACATAGATTTTGAACCACAATATATTTTAACTGACATTGTTGTTTATTATTGTAATTATTAAGTAGAATCGGGAAACGCTAACCTCGTACTAAACGTTTGCAGGCTAATATAAAAAATGGTACATAGAAGAAATTTTAAACAAAATTTTAGTAAAAAAAAGTCGTCCACGCCACCACCGGTGCCTTATTTGGAACATCCCGTTGGAAGTTACGAATGGGCCGTAATGCGCGACCGCGAAAACAAACGCGAAGCCTACTTGGCAAGCGTTTCTCAAAATGAAGAAGTCGTTGCAGAGTCGCAAAGTAGTGGTCGCGGTCGAGGTCGTGGTCGTGGTCGCGGTCGAGGTCGTGGTCGAGGTCGTGGTCGTGGTCGAGGTCGTGGTCGCGGTCGTGGTCGAGTCTAAAGATTATTTAACTAAACTAGAAGTTAAATAATGAGATTAATTACAATCATAATCGTATACAGACATTTTATAGTATATAAATATTCTTTACCCCGTGGGCCGGGAGCCGCTATTGATTCTTAAAAAAAACTAAGTTTTGATTTAACGTCCGACTCGACCTTTGCTTCTTGTCCATCATCGCTACTCCAAGACACACCTTTTTCGTGTGCCTTGTAAAACTTGACACACGTGGGATCTGCTTTAATATCTTCCATTCTTACTTTGGTTTTGAGACTTAGACCATTGAGCGATTTGATCCTAGATAGAGCAACGTATCCTTGTCCAGGACAGAAGCAGTTTTGGATGTCTATTTCCGCACACGTCATTGTGCTTCCTTGAGACTTGTGAATCGTAATAGCGTATGCCAGTCTCAAGGGTATTTGCGTGATAATAAAGTCAGGATTTTTTTGCTTTGATTTTTCAGGTCGTCTGATTTCCCACAAGTTATCGCCGATTGCTCTTTCCTGAACGACATCGTCTGGAAAAGAAACGATAGGCACGTCGTCCGCTTGCCGGAAACTAACTACTTTTCCGATGCTACCGTTGCTTAAAACTAGAGTTTTGTTTTCGCCCTCGCCTTCGAAAATATTAACCAGCAACATGACTTGCGCACCGGGGCACAACAGTACTTCTTCTGGTGCTACACAGTCTTTTCTGGCTTTATCAATAACCCATTGAGGCACATTGTCCAAAGGGTCAGTCGTAACTTTCATATCATACTGCATAAACATTAGATCGTCTGCTTCGTTGTTTAATCGATCAAGATTTCTGGAATTTTCTTGGTCAACCTTCCAGTTGGTGGTGTAAAGTTTTGTAAAGCTAAGTCCAGAATTGGTAAGCTTAACGTTGTGTCTTTTGTTTAGCTCATCTATATCGTCTTTCGTGTGTTCTCCCATTCGAATTCTGGACAAAATTCCACCGTATAGTACGTCTTTCGATTGTCTCACGTTTTCGTCTAGGCATACGGTTTTGTGAATGCTTTCGTTCCACCGTTGTGCCTGGAATGTAAACAAATCAGAGTTGACGACAGGAAGTTGCAAAAAATCTCCTGAAAGAAGAAGTTGGATGCCGCCCCACGGTTTTTGACATTTTCGCACACGCTTCGCAATATCCGACAGCTTATCAAAAAGTTCTGGACTCAGCATTGATACTTCGTCTATGACTAGGAGCAAACCGCGCGTACGCCACCTCTTGGTAATATACTTTTTGGTCAAAATTTTGTGCTCTAAAATCCAATCGACGCAACCATCGCCCAATCCGATGCCTAAAAAACTGTGCAGTGTTGTTCCTCCCAAGAGCAGCGCTGATGTTCCGGTAGTCGAGGTGATAACAACTTTTTTTGTACAGTTTTGTTTTACTCTCTTAATTACTTCAGATTTACCAGTTCCACCTTCGCCGGTTAAAAATACGTTTTTACCTTGCATTACCAAGTCATAGGCATCTTGTTGCTTTTTGGTAAACTTGAATGTTGACATTTTTAACCATCTTAGGGTATATACATTTTAAGCATCATTTTTATTTTTGTTTTCGTTTGCGAGGCGGCGGTGGAGATCTTGCGATGCGTTTATCACGGGCCGTATAGTAGGGCCAAACGACCGATGATAACTTGTAAAACAGTTTTATCATATAGTCGATTTTGGAATCGCTGACCTGTTTCAATAACTCAATTCCGTGGATGTGATACTCTACAGACTCTTTTAGCTCAGACAGCGTTGACGAATCCGTTATTACGGTGCAAATATCACGGGGAGCGACTAAAGAAAATAATGTATCGTATTCCATACGCGCCTGCTCGGTTTCCAACAAGTCGTGAACTATTTCTGATATGCAGTCATTATTGTGGCATAATTCTCGTTTTAGTAAACGTCTGCAAGTTGGCGAAAGTTTTACGTACGCTTGCAATGCACAAAGAGTAGAGTCTATTTCTGTTTTCTTCATTTTTTTAAAAAAGTATTTTCACCTTTTTAAATATGTATTATTACCATATATAATAATCTAATTTATCCTTTTAATTCAGGCTGTTTTTGAAAAGTATCGGGCAAAACAAGAAAAATTTTATACTGCCTCGTCTAAATTTACCGTGTAAAACATTCCAGGGTTTCCTTCAGCGGGACAAAATAGTTTTTGCTGCGTTGGATTCTTTATTCCCCTAATATTTAGGCAGCTCTTACAGTCATCCCAGTTCTTACAATTATCGTTTTTGAACAATTTTTGAACAGTATTGTTACTGTAAAATGTATTTGTAGTGTTTACCGGTCCGAGGCAAAATCCTTGACGGTCCGCTTTAGAGTGGGGTATGCACGTCTGATCGGCTGAACATTGATCATCCGTGTTACACGTCCACAAACACAAATCGCGGGTTCCTGTCGAAAAGGACATAGAGTTCACCGGACATTCGCGCCCCCCCCTGGGAGGTCTAATCGGTGCACAAGTTGAGTATTTATTTCCCTTTCCATCATCAACCAGCAATCCTACTGAATTATCCGGACAATTTGCACCAAACTGAAACCCGTTCTCAGAGTTTCCTGAAGGGTACGCTCTTCTTCGTACAGTCGAGCGCGGACACTGTCCAACCTGGTTTCCAGAACAGTACTGGTTTACATCTTGGGCAGTACACCCGGCTACCTTTAATGCATGCTGGTTTTTTCCAGCAGCAATACTACAATTAGGGTTAGTAGGATCAATATCTATGTTTGAATTCAAAGCAATGTGGCATTTACAAGATGACATATTATTTTATTATTAATTTAAAAAAACTAAGTTTTAATTCGTTGTGCTTTGCTTCTTGTGCATCATCGCTACTCCAAAACACACCTTTTTCGTGTGCTTTGTAAAACTTGACTCGCAATCTGGAATCGGACATTTTTATTACTATAGTATCTCTACAATTATTTTAGAACGCACTGGCAGAATCGTGAGTGTCCGCTAAATTCGCATCCTTTTTCCCAAATCTGGGTGCCTGATTTTGTGTTCTTATATTTACTTTTGCAAATATCCGTGCAATTATCAGAAGTCCCCCATCCTAAAGTGCATGTGTTTGATGCATATGTGCTCGCCGTCCTCGTATTATCTGTGCATGGTATCCTCCCCTGTGTACACTCTCCTCGATGCCACTCACACCCATACTTTTTATCATCGTTTGTTTTATAGAAATATGGGCAAACGGTGCTGTTATTAATTTTAGAGCACTCGCCAAGCCCGGCTGTATCTGACTCGTCGACGTCAAAAGGTCCTACCTTGCAACTGCACGGACAATTGGGTACATCCAGATAGCACTTATTTGTTTGGTCGTTCCAGTTGCACATGTAAAACTTTCCATAATAAAGGCCAGGTTTGCCCTGTTCGCCTTTCGTCATATCGGAGTAAGGTGTGCCATGCCTGTCTGGACCGTCAACGCACGTATGTCCGTCTGTTAAATCTTCACAATACTCGACTCGGTACATAGGTTTTCCGCACTCTTCACCATAAGATGGTTTGCAGTCGAAATTGTATTTTTTTGTTGGTGTAGCCATTATTTATTAAAGTGCGCAAAAAGATTATTCTAACCTCGTTTTTATAGTATGGCAGGCCGTGTTTAATAGGAGACCGTAACGCAAAAAAAGCCCGGTCCACTCTTGACGATAGAGTGGCCGGGCTTTTTTGCTGCTTCGCGATGCGGAGCTGCGGCTTTTTTGCTCAAGCGGCTAGCGCTCCCAACGCGAACTTGTGTGAACGACAAAAATCTTCAACTCTTTGCCGTTCACACAATTCACGGTGAACCTCAATTACTACTGGTCTAACTGTATTATGCCAGTCGTAGAGAGACACATGTAAGAACTTGCGGACGTCCCTAAAAATCTCATAGAGTTCCCATCGACCATAGCCTAGCAACTCGCAATTCTCGTTTACAATAAACGAATAGATTTCGCTACGAGTAGGAATCGACATTTCTATCTTTCTACTTGTAAGTGAAACTTGTTGTTTGTGAAAGAAAAACTCAAAAAAACACCATTTTTAAAAATAAGATCATCGTTGAAATTTATTGAATAAAATGTAAAAAAACGCAGCAAGAGCACTCCCTGTAAAAAAACGAATATCGCCAACTGGATCGTACACAATGTCCCTCGTGTAAAAGCCGTCCATGTGGCGTTTACCCTTGATTTTTGATGGGTCAAATATACCGCTATATAACAGGCAGCTGTTCTTGTATTTCGTATGCGACGAACTGTCGACCTTAATAATTTTCTCCAAACACGGCTCTATAATAAATTCAGTGATTAAAATCTCATCTGCAGACGCCGCGTGCCATTTTCGAGACCCGGGAATTCGTCCGACCGGGACAGACCGGTCCCTGACAACTCTAGAATTCCTCGTAGACCCAATAAGTGTGAATGGTCCGGATTTGTGCCTTAAAAACACTTTAATTTCGTCGCCGTTGTTGATGGCACGGAGAAGTTGGGGGTCCTTTCTTCCAGACGATGTGCCGGTGTACATGACTACTTTGGTGCCGTCGTCAAGAAGCCTGACAGAGTCCTTGTAGCTGGAGTCGTTGAAATCGTTGTAGTTAAAGTGGTTGATAAAACAAACAGCCATTTTTTCTACTTGTAAGTGAAACTTGTTGTTTGAGAGAGAAAAAGTCAAAAAAAAACCATTTTTGAAAATAAGATCATCGTTGAAAATAAGCCGATTTTTTTTTTGAATCTTCCATAGGATTCTAGTTAAAGTTAATCCCTCAATAATAAAAACATGTTTGATCTAGTAGATTTTTCAACAAATTCTTCACCGGGCGGCTTCGCCGCTGCTTCTCTATTGTCTGTCTTGACAGCGTCTGCATTTTCTTGCGCGACCGCCTTGGTCGATGCGCGACTGTACTGGCCCTACTTTGAAAAGTGGCAACAAAGGTGGAATGTGACCTACGATTCTCCCGAAAATGAAATTATCCGCGGCGAAATTTGGGCCGATAATGCGCGTCGCGTTATGAACCACAATCGAAAAACAACATCTTGGAGCCAAATTATAAACCCTTTTGCCGACCAAACTTCCCTTGAATTTAAATCGAAGCGTAATGGATTGATACCTCCTCAGTATCCGAGACCGCCGACGCTGTGGCCTCCCATGCACGCATCTTGGGAAATTCCGGATTCGGTAGATTGGAGACATCATGGAATTGTAAATCCTATCAAAAATCAAGAGCAGTGCGGATCGTGTTGGGCGTTTTCCGCGGTCGCATCTTTGGAGGGACAGTACGCTCTCAAAAACAAAAATCTAACTTCTTTTTCCGAACAAAACCTAGTCGACTGTGTGCAAGACGTACAAGTCCAGGGTGGATTGTGTTGTGATGGGTGCGAAGGCGGGTTGATGGATGCAGCCTTCGAATACCTAGCAAAATCTCAGAACGGAAAGGACGATTTAGAAAACAAGTATGTATACACCGCGATGGATGAACAATGCTCTTTCGCGCAGAATGGTCCAGGACTTGGCGACGTGACGGGATACGTTGATCTTCCGACAGGATGCGACCACTCTCTTGCTCAAGCAGTTGCCACGATTGGTGTGATCTCTGTTGGAGTTGATGCTAATAGCGACTGGCAAATGTACGGGGGAGGCGTGTATGTTCCTGATCCTAATCAAGGCGGATGCTCATCAGACCCTGGAGCGTTAGATCACGGAGTTGCCGTTGTTGGGTACAACACTGACGTTTTCAACAACAAAACAATGAGCTACTGGATTGTACGAAATTCTTGGGGCCGGGATTGGGGAATTGATGGATATATGTATTTGTCTCGCGATGTGCAAAATGCGTGCGGAATATCTAATTACGCAAGCTACCCTGTTTTGCGCGGCAGCGCCCGCGACGAGAATCAGTGCTTAAATTCTCACCCGCAATGTCCGTCTGAAGTGTGCTACACACCGTGTCCTTGCAATTGTTTTATTCCCTCTTCAGTTTCGCCTTGTGATTGTTCTGCTGCTACCTGCTCTTGCTAATTCGTGATTTTCATACTAATATATATAGTATGAAAACTATTATTACATATAATAAATGAGTGGAAATCCAAACAATTATTGTTGCCAAAGTCACACTAACCCTGAGTGTGGATGCTTTCAATATTCAAATGAATTTGCATACGGAAATGCGTGTGAGTGCAACACCGATGAAATGCTCGGGGTTGGATACAATTGTAAAGCAGGTGAAATCCCATATGTTGCTCCAATGAAAGACAGTTGGAGCTATCAGGCTCCAATGTGCGCGTTTAAACTTCCGGATGGCGTGACCGAACCATCCAGATGCCCTCCTCCGCCTCCAGGTTCTGGACCTGCATTTGTGTATCAAGATCCAACATTTGGAAATGTTTGCGTGTTGGCGTGTACAACCAGCGATGGTGGACTGAAAAATAATTGTCCACAATGGGCATCATTGACTGAAAACTATACCGTCCCACAACGTTGTGATCCAGAGCAGCCAGATCAACCTCAATGCCCATCAGGACAGGTTTGTGATTCACAGACGAAAGAGTGCGAAATACCATGCGACGCCCAGGGTGATTGTCCATCTGGTCGTGTTTGTAATAGTACCACTTCAGCATGTGAAGTTCCGTGTGAGCAGGGTCAAGGTCATTGTCCCCCTGGATATGTGTGTGATCGGATGAAGCATACTTGCAATCTCGTCCCACCTTTTAACTCAGAGATGCAAACTTGCGACGATCAGACGGGGTACGGAAAGGGAGATGACTTTTCAGCTTGCTATAGTTCAGCAAATAGCTCTGATGGTGCGCAAATGTTAGCATTTACCAGACGCGGAAATATGCAGAATCCATTGGATCCAGCCGGTCCAATAAGACCTCCTTGCGTGCCTGGCGGAAGTGACGAGGAAAAAAGACAAGAATGTTTAGATTGTCTGAGCACAAATTGGGGTCCTCAATGTAAAAATGCAATCGGCGGAGCGTGTGACGCTATGAATTCTGCCGGTGTCAATGCCAAACAGCAGATGACTTTTTGCGCGTACGGTTTAGTCGGACGTCCATAATTGCCTCCTATTTTTTATTCACAAATTTTTTAAAAAGTTGTGAAACTTGAAAATTATAAAGCGGCGTTAATTCTTTGGTTGCAATCGTTAAGTGCTTGAAAAGTATTAATGTTTCCGCCTTTATCGGGATGATGAACCTTAGCGCCTTGTAAATAGCATTTTCTCCAGGTCTTTTTCTCCTTGCTTTGTCCCTTGCAGAATTGATTGTAGCATTTATCCAACCGCGCCGCTTTCATGGCTTTCACAGCGGCTTCTTGGCGCGCTTTTTGAGCTTTCTTTGCGGCCGCCTGGGCGTCTTTAACCGCATCTTTCGTCTTTTTTGCGGCCTGCTTAGGAGACGGTTGTTGTTTGTAGATTTTGGACATCAAATCTTTTGACGATTTTCCCATCGGACCGTAAAAAGTTTGTTTAGCGCGTTTTCTTGGAAGGCTGCACTTTTTTCCGTCCCAAACGCAAGCCGGATCCGAACCGCACGAACGAGCACCGCGGTGTCGAGAGCAACGACGTTTAGACTTTGCAGTCAAACGTCTTCTCGACTTCTTGCGGCGGGACTTACGGCGAGACTTGCGGCGGGACTTGCGGCGAGACTTGCGGCGGGACTTGCGTCTCTTAACGGAACGACGCTTGGTGGAACGACGCCGGGGGCTGCGTCTCTTAACGGAACGACGCTTGGTGGAACGACGCTTGGTGGAACGACGCCGGGGGCTGCGACGCTTGGTGGAACGGCGCTTGGTGGAACGACGCCGGGGGCTGCGAGTTTTTCGGCCGCCTGGTAAAATTTTGATGGGACTGGTTGCGTTCATTTATTATATGTGTAAATAATATTTAAAGATATATTCTAAAAAACAGCATGCTCAAAAGTTCGCTGCAATGAAAATCGTTTACCATTATATAGTGTGCAAATGCATATTCTAAATTAATATTTTGTAATTTAGAAGCGGTTTAAATCTAAATGGTGCCTTAGAAAAGACCTCTTGAGGCGTACCCCATCGGGCCTAGAAAAGTTTGTTTAGCGCGTGCTCTTGGAAGGCTGCACTTTTTTCCATCCCAAACGCAAGCCGGATCCGAACCGCACGAACGAGCACCGCGGTGTCGAGAGCAACGACGTTTAGACTTTTTAGTCACGCGAGACTTGCGGCG
>Ga0209630_10004461_pt1 | contig 12258 bp, 15 predicted proteins | sample COG_01_FD_184745 | JGI IMG/M metagenome (GOLD analysis project Ga0209630, IMG submission 184745) | Pelagic Microbial community sample from North Sea - COGITO 998_met_01 (SPAdes) (version 2) | ecosystem: Environmental > Aquatic > Marine > Neritic zone/Coastal water | place: Helgoland, sampling... | reverse complement strand
TTGAGCTCCGACACAGAGGTTACTCACCGCGGACGAGTTCTTGACGTATCCGGCGCCACAAGAGTTCAAGGTAGAGCACGTCGCCTTTGAGTCACAGCACCTTGTCCTGTCGTCGTCGACCGTACATGTTGTGCCGGCACAAAAGATCTGATCCGGGTCGGGTTTAAAGACTGCGTCGGCGCCACAAGAGTTCAAGGTAGAGCACGTCGCCTTTGAGTCGCAGCACGTTGTCCTGTCGTCGTCGACCGTACATGTTGCACCTTTACAAAAGATCTGACGACCCGTGTACTTAACGTATCCCACGCCACAGGTGGTCATGGTTGTGCATTCAGCTTTCGGGTCGCAGCACGTTGTCCTGTCGGCAGTTGAACAATATTTGTTGACACAAAAGATCTGATCATGATTTTGTTTAAACACGTCCCAATGGCCACACACATAAGACTCGAGTTCGCTGTCACACGACGCGGTAGTGTCGCAGCATGTATCGCGGTCGTTGTTGTCTGTGCATTCCGCTTCGACGCATTTTTCATCGATAGCCCACGATCCTTTACTTATCCAATATATCGGGCACGTGTATGTCCCGCACGTGGCTCGGAGTTTTCTGACACCGTTGTCGCAAATTTCACCTTCGGTGACCATGGCTTCGAATAGGGAGCCGCACGCGCTACATCGGCACATTTTTACACTGCTGGCGCCACTTAATGACGCCCCCCAACCGACGTCGTCGGCGGTCACAGATGAAGGCTTGTGCGGACAATCTGGAACAGACGAGTCGTATACACGCGATTTGGCCGCATATTCTGCCGAACATTGTTGTACCGGTGCTTGTCGGTCGCACGTCACTCTTATCCTCGCACCAGCGCAATGCTGCGTGCACCTAAAGAAGCGTGTAGAATCCCAATCGGAAAGTAGACTGGCCGCGATATGCTTGCGGGTTCCCGCACCAAGAAAGCCGTCAACGTCGTTCAGCGACGTTGAGCCTGCAAAGCTGAGGGGCATAGCTCCGGATTTAATAGCACTCGTGCATTCGTAGTCGTCAGATTCCTGAATATTGTGCATTCCCGCCCAAACAATGTTGACCGGCGAGTCATCGGGACACAGATTGATAATGTTAACGAGCCCAAAAGAATATCCAGGCTCACAGCACGTGTTGTCGTCTGTAGGACTAACACAAGTTGTACCGCCACACATCGTGTTTTGTGGTTCGTTCTTCAGTACATGGCCGGATGGACAGGTATACGAGACACAAGTATTTTGCGTGGGTGGTACTGGATCAGACGGTGGTGGTGACTCACCCACTGGCACCGAAAATGCTTGATTCATATATGGATGATCTGTGCAAAAGTAATTAAGTGATGATCCGCTAAAACTAATGGGAATTGTGATTTCGAATTCTCCGTTTCCAGTTATACCACTGTTCGCGTTGTATCCAGGTCCCCCCACCAACTCACCTTGCGTCTCATATGCTGTTCCTACAGAGAATGGATGCAACGCATCTATAGAACTGCCTACAAACTTGTATGAGCCTCCTTTTACAAATTCGGTCGGCAGATTCGAAAAATCATAATACGGTTCTTCTGTTCGCGCATTGGTTACTGTAATAATATGCGAGAACGCACTTGAAAACAAAAAGCAAAGTGCGATACACAAAACCAACATGGCTTAATTACATTTGGTTTTAGTATTTATATACATAATTTTCGTTGGGTACTGACGGACATATTTAAGCCAGGCTCAGATTTTAAGGCAATGCACTGCTGGCATATTGCCTTTATGTTTGCGTTAACTTTCTTTTGGATATGGTCATTGCCAATCCTTGTGCTTGGCGCGTGTTTTGCAGTGCCCATAGCACTTGCTACTTTGTCGATATGTTTGGCGATTTCACTCGTTTTACAATTTTATAACCATGACAAAATACTCGCTGACCACCCCGTGAGATGCTGGATTTCCAATATACCATGGCACGAGTGGTTTCCGTGCAATACACTGCAGTTTAATAACCAATGTATCGTTGCCGTTCATCCACACGGTGTCTTATGTTGCGGTGCCGTTGCCGGAATTCATTTGGTACCGGGTTCCAAGACCATGCTTTGTGTCGCACCTATTTTATTTTATGTCCCTGTGATTGGTTGGCTTTTAAGGGCGTTGGCTTGCATACCAGCCACAAAACATATCATGCAAACAGCTTTAAGGAGTGGTCATTCGCTCTTGGTTGTGCCAGGCGGTGTTCCGGAGATTGTGCTTGCTGAAACCGGCGACGACCATCGGAGATTTGCAAGACACGGTATACTGCGGCTCGGGCCACAAGTGCCCGTTCACGTCGTTTTTGTGAGTGGTGAATGTTCTACGTTCCATATGTTGCAAGGGCCCCTTTTGGACCTACGTGTCTGGCTGTCTTGGCGATTGAACGTTCCCATTGTCATGCCAATCTTGTGCGGTTTCTACGGTACATGGTTACCGCGACGTCAACCCTTGAAACTTGTCACACAGGAAGTGAGTCCAGTAAATAAGACGACGTACAATAAAGTACTCGGTGCACTGATGAAAAATAATTAAATGGCACATCTATTTTAGTTCGGATAGGTTCTGGAGATACTGACGCGCGGCTTTTTTTCCAGACAGTTCTTCTTTCGTTGGCGTGAGAAAACGATGCGTCGTGCGAAGACCCACGCGGCCGATTTTCCTGGTTATCTTAACTTTTGTCCAGCCATGACGCATAAGTGCTTCTTCGAATTCGCCAACGGGTTCCACCTCGTCTAGCCTTTTCTTTTGTTTCTTTCGTATCGTAACGGGTGTCGACGGTCGTTGCACGATGGCCGACGGTCGTTGCACGATGGTTCCAAGGCGAGCGTAAACGACCTGTCCAATGATCACGGATACTGCGACGTAAATTACGAACACTGGGGCGGATGAAGTCGGAGCCATACTTGATACAATGGCCGTGGATGTACTTGGATCGTACCACCATACATGTACTGCATTTGTCGTATTATGAAACAAGTGTGTCGTATTCGAGTAAAGAGAATTCATTGATCCTGCCATTTTAGTAAATACCCCATGCAAAGTAGACGACGAGTAGGCCCCGACGATTGCACAGACTGCGTAGGGCACTAGAGACGTCAGAGAGCTTGCTTCCGCGTCTTCTTCGTCAGTGACGCCATCTGCGTCGTCAGTTGTATGAGACATTTGGCAGATCAGGGGAATATTTTATTAGACAACTATACTTTTTCCCTGTAAAAAATGAACGCAGGGAAAATATTTAAGTTAGAGAATTAAAATCACGTACAATGCCCAACTGCCCTTTGTGCAGAACCGCCCACCAAGCGTCCGCCGGTTTGCGTCTGTACAATTCCAAAAACGAATGCTCCATATGCTTGGAAATATGTCCAGAAATGATCGCTTTGCCGTGTGGTCACCAATTCTGCAAGGTCGACCTCGAAAAGATCGGGTTTGGCCAAGTTCAACCACGGCCAATGCCTTCGTCAGCAAGAACTCGACCGCCGCCAAGTCGTTCGAATCGTCGTCGACCGCCAGTGCTTCCACTTATACGAAGAGAGCGCCCTCTCGCCCATGTTATGCGACACATTGTTACCCGAGTACGACGGCCGGTTAGACAGCGCCGTCGTAGTGGCATTCGCCGGCGTTGTGGATGGTGTGGCCATATCGGACATACGCAGCGCAAATGTCGCGCGCACAAGCGTGAGTGTGGCTGCAAAACGTATAAACGCTCGCGACATAAACGTTTGTACGGATTAAAATCAACATGTGTCGTCTGTGACAAAAAGGGACACGCATTTCATTCGTGCGCACAAATTGTTTCGGGGATTTAAGTGATCTTCGTATAAATATGACGACCATGTCGAAAACACGATGTCTCGTATGCGGCGCTCAAAAGTCCGTCTCGACAAGGCTTGGGTCCTAATGGAGCTCGTGGAGAACGGGTCCGACGATAAGCGACCTCTAGACATAGTCGAGTTGATGACTCGCATTGTCCAGGACATCCCGTCAAAATCCCTAACTTTGCCTGTAGAGACCGCCCGGGACGAATGGGAAACGCTAGCAGTTGTCGTGCGTACCGCCGTGTTGACTGGGCATGTCGCCGTACCACTGCGCGCGGTGAAACAATATGTACCGAACCGCAATGATAAACAGTGGCTCGAGGCCGTTTGTAAAGAAAAAGAAGAAGGAGAATTGATTCCTCTGTTAACATTAATTGTACCGATCGAATATCATTTTAAAGTATAGCTCTGCCTTTGTCCGCCTCCCAGTCTTTGCCGGGTCTGTCTAGTTGTCGATTTCGTTCATGTACTGTACGCACTACGGAATGCTCAGAGGGTGCGAAATGGCACCATGCCGCAACGTCCTTTGGAAAGCAGTGCCCGCCAAAACCGCGGCGACCATCTGGTCCGGGCACTTGTGTATGACCAAGACCGACTCGTGCATCGGACGCCGCGGCGTGGCGTACTTTATCAAAGTCTAGACCAGACCCTCTGCAAAATGCTTCCAACTCGTTGAAAAACGAAACTTTCGTGGCTAAAAAACAATTACGGACGTATTTCACCAATTCCGCTTCGCCTGTGGACATATAACAGATGGTATCGGATGCGATTTTCCCAGCTTCCTTTGCATTTGTCAGCAGTTGCTGAATGGTCTTCGTCTCGCCACCGACGACCCAAAGCGGGTTGTTCCTGAAATCACCCATATAGTTGGATTCTGTTAAAAATTCGGGCATGAAAAGTGTTCCAAGGCGTTCCGACGTGCCAGGAGGCACGGTGGAGCGAATTACAATGCGAGCGTCTGCGTTTGCGGCCTTGAGTTTGGCGACGACCGACTCGACAATCCCCAAGTGGCACCGACCCCCAGGTTCTGCTGGCGTTGGAACCGACACAAAAACGAGATCGCAGGCAGCAACGTCGTCGAGCGTAGTGCCATTGGGGACGCATTTGTCGGGATCAATGTCGTATACGAGAACTTTATTTTTTGTGCATTCGAGCTGGCGACCAGCGGAACCCACAAATCCATTACCTACGAAACCCAGTGTAACGGACATCTGAACACGTATTCTACAGTTATGACAGTTTATATAGTCGATTGATAAAAATCCCGATTTGTGAAAAGACCATATTTATATGCGGGTGGTCACCAAGACACATGTTTTCTCAATTTCGTTCTCCCGAGCATACCCCAGGCAGAGTGGGACGCATCGTCAAAGTCAAGTGCGAGAAGAGTGGCACGGTGTACTACAAAAACACGAAGACGGGCCAGACGGCCTGGCGCGCCGAGACCCTCGCAAAAAATCCCAGAACCCGTGACAAATAGCCGTACTTCTTAGTTTTTTTTTACGGTGAAATGAAACACGTTACACTATTATCGTTTTACTTTTTTCTAGGGTTTGGCTTTCAATTCACGTCGGTAGCGATGCGATACTGGATGATGGACACGGTTAGGGTGTCTCCCGCGCAAATGGCCGCCATATACGGTGTCGTGGCCATACCATGGTGTCTGAAGCCTGTGTATGGTTTTATATCGGATTCTTATCCGATTTTCGGATATCGAAGGAGACCGTACATGATTGGGTTTGCGTATTTGGCGGCATATATGTGGATCCTGCTCCCCTTTGTCCCACACGACGAATTCGCGATCACATTGGTTATGACCGTGTCTTCTGGCTCAATGTGTTTTGCGGACGTCATGGCAGATTCTTTGTTGGTGGAAGCCGCGAGACAAGAAAAAGACGAGGACAAGGGCATTGTGCAATCTCACGCGTGGATCATGCGATTCACTGGAGGCCTGTTGGCGTCCGGACTCGGAGCCCTCGCGTATGATTATCTCGGATCCACGCGCGTCTTTTTGCTAAACTCACTGATCCCCGTGTCCATCGCGTACGTCGCAGTATGCATTCCGGACCACGCTTCCAACAAAAAGGTCCAGTGGCGCGACACGGGGCGTAAATTATGGTCGGCAGTCCGTCAACCAAGTATTTACCGCCCTGCACTCTTCATATTTTTAATATGTGTCACACCTGGCTACGGGGGTGCTATGACATTCTTCTACGAACGAGAATTAGGCTTTACGCCTGACGAGTTTGGTACTCTAGATATCATGGGCTTTTTGGTCCAAATATTCGGGACCTATGTGTACAAGAGATTTTTGAGACGCACGCCTTTCATCAAAGTGTTTGGATGGGCACTGTTTACATCGTTTCTTCTCGAAAATACGCTATTGCTTCTCGTACTGCACGTGAACAGAGACATGGGCATTCCGGATTATGTGTTTGCGTTTGCGGAGCGCGTGGTCCTGACTCTTATTTCACAATTCATTACCATGCCGATGGTCGTGCTTGGTGCACGGGTGTGTCCGGTGGGCGTAGAGGGCACGCTGTACGCACTGCTCATGTCAGTGACTAATTTTGGAGGCGTTATTTCGTCCGAATGGGGTTCGTTGTTCACGCAAATGTTTGGCGTAACGTCGACGAACTTTACAAATTTATGGAAATTAGTATTGTTGTGCAATGTGATGGATCTGATTCCAATTGCATCTTTAGGACTACTAAAAGGAATTCAACTAAAGGATTAATTTTTAATGAAACGCTCCACTGTTGAGCGTAGCCATGTACGGTTGTTCGCATAGGCACCCATGGCGCTTTTCCCTAAAATGACGAGGTAAATCTCCTTTAACGTCTTTGTGGGCATGTATTTTTGCTGCGAAACTTCTACAATCAGTTGTTCGTGTTTATCCATAGACGCACACTTGGACAATTTGCGGCCGTACCGTTCACAAATTGAGTTTATATTAGATTTTCTCTCTTCTTCTTCTTCTTGTTTGGACGTAGAGTCAGATGTTTCGGATTGATCAGACTCAAACCCATCCGACTCTTCTCTGCATTCATCACGGGACCTCTTATCATTCTGGTACTGTTGATTCAAAACGATCCCTGAGAAATATCTCTTGCCGTTCACTGCTCCTCTAGTGTAGCCCATGCGTGCAAGCCCCTTTTTGATGGATAGTAGGGCCGGATAACCTTTTTTTTTGCAAAACGTCTTATAGTTTGCCAGGGCATCTTTTGCGTCCGCCCTGACCATATTGGCATTTTTGTACACATCGAGGACATTTGCATCGTCCCTTGTGAACACCATGTCGGAGGATAACCATTTGGAGACAGTATCGCCCGTCCAGTATGTGGCGGGACCGTCAGAAAACGCGTCGTATTCCTCGGACTCGGATTGGCCAGACTTGTCCACCGCACCCCCGGGACAAAAATACTTTGTTATCGCTGACTCTACACGGCGCTTTTTTGTCGGATTCGGATTGTCAACGTGTTTCTTATACATGTTCCACATGGTTCTGCGGTCGCGCGCGGACATATGGTTTAACTCTTCCAACTTGGAAAGTTTCATGTTCTCAAAATACGGGTTACATACACCACAAGCGATTTCAATGCGTGTCAGTCCGTCGACATGGTCCTGCTTGACGCGCTCGGTCACGCGCTGAACAAAAGTATCCATGCTGGGCGTTTGACCCATGGCCGTAGACAAACTCCACAAGGAGTCCATTTCCGTACGAATAATATCGACCTTGCGTGGCCCAACATGACACCGGTGCAATTCGACTTCCTTCACATGACACCACGGACAACACTGGCGTTGGATGTTGGGGTAGGTCGTCTGTACCCAGTTTCCAATGTGTGTACCGACTTTTTTCGATACGTGGCTTAAAAGCATTTTTTTGGTGGCATCTGTAATATGAGAGTGCATACCTTGTCAAAACTTCTACACCCAACTGAAAGTTGGATTATGCGCAACATGTTGTGATATGCGTATTTAGAGCCCAATCGTGATATATAATGCCTCCAAAAAAACGTCGAAAACGCGATCATCCCAAGGTCGAGCAATATGTGGCTGTTGCAACTTTGGCGTCGGAACTCGCGAAATTGAGCCAACAGGAGCAGCAGTTCGTAGCCCTCTTAAAACAAGTGGCTAACCTAACAGAACACGAAGCCGCATGCCCCGAAAAGCGGTGGTTCGCGCCCGATTTCGAATATAGCGACGAAATCGCACGAGATATTTCGGAATACGTGCAACAATGGCTCCGGGAAATTCTCGATCATGCAATCAATATTAAAAAGAAGCGGGACTGTTCTATGCAAGACCTTAGGAACCTAGACGCTCTCGATAACGAATCGTTAAAGCGGGCAGCTCTCGAACTCACGGACGCAGAGACACGCTTTACAACTATTCAACACATCCAGCATCGCTGGTCCAAGATTGTACGCCATGAATCGGGCACAGATCTACAAGCACACACAAATGCGTGGCTGAAACGATGGTTGGTGCAGTGGAAAAAAATCAATACATCTACAAAACGGCGCCTGGGTCAATTTCGCGAGTCGTTAAAGGCACCATTTCTTCAAGTTTCGGCGGTGGAGATACACAACTGAGGAAGGCCGCCATTCCGACACCAGATATGGTAAACACCCCTACAAGGCCTATTTGCCACGGTGACGGTGAATTTCCAATAGCTATGAGTGTAAACAGGCCTACCATAAAAAGAAACACGGAAATGTAGAATAGGAGAATGCGCATTCAGAGAAACAAACATGTGTATTTATAGTGGTTACAATGGAATTAAATGATGCTTGTTGTGTGGTTAAGTATCCTCGTCCTCTCTATTTTGCCCGTGGTTCCCCAGTTGAGGACACGCGTTTATATGGTTCCCGCGTCTATCGTCATTTTTTATATGTTTTTGAACCGTTATCCGTACTACGCGCGATTTGCGAATCGCCGCAAGACCACGTACGAAGATCTTGAAGACTTTAGGGATGCTGATCCAGAACTTCGGAAACGTTTTCAAGTAGTCTTCACGCGCATACAGCAAGTCGGAGGTGCGCTGTGTGCCGGCGTGATTGTCCTCTACGGATTCCACGTATTTGACAATGATAAATCAGTCTTTGAAGCTGTCGGTCTTCTAGGTGGCCTTTTGTCTCTCTACGCGCGCATTTTTGGATATGTCGGAAGCTTTAGCATAACATGCCTTTACAGAATGAAGAAAAAACAGCAAAAACTTCGAACACAGCCGGAACGGCCACCCACAGACACGGATCCAAACGGACCAAAACCAGGCTATACAAAACATAGCGATGGCGTATTGTAACATCTCATTCCGCACCATTATCTTTAAATACTCTTTTGCATTGTTCTTGTCGCCGTCGTGCGCTTTTTGGGTGTTGACTGTCGCTTCTTTTTTGGAAGCGACACGCCCGGTGCTTTTTTTATGCTCCAGTAAAGAGCGATAAGTATAGCATCTGCTACGTCATCGCGTTTTTTTTTGTCAAAACGTGCAAACCAATCCTTGTTTTGCGAGGAAATTGGCAACGACGGAACAATATTGATCGAGGCCTTCTTGTTCGTACTGTATTTCTTCGTAGAAATGTCAAAATGACAGCGGACAGACCTCATAGATACACGATGCGCTTTGTCGTGCAGGAGACAGTAAAATGCAGTTTCGATCACTTTCATTTTGGCCATCATTTGAATTTCGATGCAGACTGCATCCGCCATCGCGAAAACGTCTTTGGACGCATGTATGAAATCTTTCACCAAGTCGGCATACTTGGTATGTTTTGTTTTGGGCTGGTCTTTGGTCAGATTGTAACGACCAAAACTCAAAAAATGACACTTTTCCGTGTCGTACACAGACCAGCCCAAATTTATAATGCCGGGATCGATTCCAACAACAATCATTGTACATAACTTGAACACCACCTGTATATACTTTGATTTTATGTATTTTGGGTATTTTGGGTGCTGAAATATTTACTGAAAACTTGGACCTGTGTCTCGTCGTCTGAACTTTCGGCGCGCGCCACTGGTTCGTGCACATACGTCTGGTGTTGTGCTTCGGCCTCGCGCGCGAACAAAGGGTGCTTTCTTAAACGGTTGAGCCTTGTTTTGTCTTTATGGCATGGAACACAGAGACATTGCAAATTTTTGGCAATATCGTGGCCACCATCTTCAAGGGCTACGATGTGATCCACTTCAAATGTCGGGGACAATAAAACCTCACAGTGGTTGCATTTGTATTTTTGCCTGTACGCCAATTCGTATCGAATGGCCCGGCTCAGCACTCTTTTAGGAATCTTCGTCCCGAATTTAGCGAGTTCGTGTCGAAAGCTACTGATGTTGGGCATTAGCCTGTAGTTCGTGTCCATATACCAATTCAGAAAATGACACGCTGATTTGCACGCGATGTATGACTGACCGTTGAGTTCAACACAATCGAGAGGTTTGCACGAAAACGTATATGATTCGACGTTTTGGTGAAAATGTTGATCCGTGAGATTGATGCGTTTCGTTAAATCCGACTTGAGAATATAATGCTGGTGGTCATATTGAAGTAGTTCCATCTAAACTTATCAGGGTCTGCATCAAGTTAGATCCGATTTATACGTATTTAAATGCCTTCGTTTTTTGCTAATGAACATGCTCCCACAGGGGCGAACTCATGACCCACCAGCTGATGAAACACTGGTGAAACGACCTCGCCAAGACCACGCCATGGTCATTGGTGGGGGAGCTGCTTCGGCCGGTACAAAGCCGCGCATCGAAATTCATACGGTCAGTTCGTCGTCATCGTCTAGTTCCCAAGCCGTCCCTACTGTCCTGACAGAAGCCAGACGTTTCAAAAAAGAGAAAGTTGTCGCACAACGGTTCAGGAAAGCTGTTCGGCGCAATGACTCTACGACCATGAAAGTGTGCTTAGAGTCAGGATACGTTCCCACGGTACAAGAGTGGTTGCAAATTATTGGGAAAATGCACGTAACAACAGCTTTGAACTGCGTGTCGCTGGCCCGGACGTTGCAGACACCGTGCATTTCCGCCGCAATACGACGGCAACACAAGCAGCTTTTTAAGGAGGTGGTCGAACGAGTGGAAACAGTGCCCATGAGCCAAATGGAAAATTTGATGGCAGTGCCCGCCTATTATCTTGAAATATGTCTGAACCGTGGTTTGGATCCCAACGTAAAATTAAAAAACAAGCGCCTGCCCTTGGAGCATGCGTGTGCCCATTCGAGGATTGGCCACATCGAAATTCTTTTGAAAGATACACGAACAACCGTGTCTCAGAATGTCTGCCGTTTTATGATACGCCAGTCAAAACAACAAAAATTTGCCGAGAAAGCGATTGAGCTCTGTGACGATATCGTGCCCAATATGATTTTGGAAGCCATAGTGGCCAATGTCACCACTGCCCTCTGCTCGATCATGGGTAAATTAGAAACCAAATACGAAGCCAATCCCAACTGGGACGAAGTCACCCATATGCTGCGATGTCCCATCTCTCAGGACTACTCGACAGACTTGGTGAAAACGCCTCTAAACGATCATTACTACGACAGAGTCCAGTTGTTAACATGGGTGCGTGCAAAGGGAAATGACCCCCAGACGAGAGAACCACTACAAGAAACTGATCTCCTCTTGCGTTCTGAGTTTTTGAAAGAGTACGCTCTTGTACTTCAGGATAAAATTAAAAACTTAGATACTTAAAAACTTTTTATTTGACCATTCGTTCTATTTTAAATGTTCTCGCACGCCTTCCCTGTGAACCTGGTGGGGGTTTCGGGCTTCGAGCCCCGGACGGACGCCCCCGCCGCGCTCGCAGGGGCAGAGGAGCGCATACAGGAACAATTCGCGTCAGTGTGTGGGTCGGACGTTCCACCAACGCCGCAAAACGTGCGTGCGTTGGTCAATAGCGTGTGCGACATCGGACACACTATTGACCAACATGTTGTTGCGAGAGAGTTCGCGGCCAACGTGTCTTACGAATACCACGCCGAAGTGAGTGGACAAAAAAATCTCGAAAAGCTCCGCGAGCTGACCAGTCGGCTTCGGGCCATACACGACGCATCATTTGAGGGCGTGGAACTCTCGCGCCGAGATAAATACACGCGCTTCGCCGAGGCATGTGGCTACCGGCGGACTCGGAGCACGGACTTGTCATTCTCAGAATAAGTTCGAAGGCCACCGTGTTTAATCTCAATAACGCGTCTCCTCTCTACCAATACGTACGGGGTTTATTCTGAGAGTTTTTTTAGATCGGAGGCGTTTCATTTGCCGAGGAGACGTTTTATCCGACCTCGTATCGCGCTTCACCGACCATATCGTATACGCCACACAGAACAAGACCAGAACAATGGGCATGACGATAGACAATACCACAGCGGTACCCTGTTCATCTACATGATTCGATGTTAACCGACTT
>Ga0209630_10004459_pt1 | contig 12263 bp, 10 predicted proteins | sample COG_01_FD_184745 | JGI IMG/M metagenome (GOLD analysis project Ga0209630, IMG submission 184745) | Pelagic Microbial community sample from North Sea - COGITO 998_met_01 (SPAdes) (version 2) | ecosystem: Environmental > Aquatic > Marine > Neritic zone/Coastal water | place: Helgoland, sampling... | reverse complement strand
TGTTGCTCCAGCATCAGTCCAGGTAGCACCAAGTTCTACAGTATCAGTTCCACTAGTAACAGTAACAACAGGAGCTGTTGTATCTTCAACAGTTACAGTTCTTGTTGCTGTTCCAGCATTACCAGAAGCATCAGTAGATGTATAAGTAACGGTATAAGTTCCAACAGTATCAGTATCAACTGTTCCAGATGTTACAACGGTAACTGTTCCAGAAAGATCAGTAGCTGTTGCTCCAGCATCAGTCCAGGTAGCACCAAGTTCTACAGTATCAGTTCCACTAGTAACAGTAACAACAGGAGCTGTTGTATCTTCAACAGTTACAGTTCTTGTTGCTGTTCCTACATTACCAGAAGCATCAGTAGCACTATATGTGATTGTATAAGTACCAACAGTTGTTGTATCTACCGTTCCACTAGAAGTCAATGTACCTTCGTTAGAAGTTGCACCGGCATCAGTATAAGTAGTACCAAGTTCTACAGTCACTGGATTAGTTCCAGTCACAGTAACAACAGGTGCTATTGTATCAGTAACATTTACAGTTCTATTGGCATATCCAGTATTTCCTGAAGCATCCGTGGCACTATATGTAATTGTGTATGTAGCAGCAATATTAGTGTTCAAATTTCCAAAATTAGTTGTAACGGTCTCACCGCCATCTGCTGTAGCCCCAGCATCGGAATAAGTAGTTCCTCTTTCAACTGTTACAGGGTTAGATCCATTTAGAGTAATAATTGGGCGTGTTATATCTCGGGCATTATCTTCTGAAATTGCACTAAGAATTCCTGCCCCACCCAGAACTAATAATGCAGTCTGAATCATGTCTAATTCAGCAAATATCTCTGACAATCTTACAGAAATAGCTTTTAAGTTTGCTGGACTTTGCGATGTATCTTGTTGAACTTCAAGTTCTTCGACCTCTTGTAATAATTGAGATCTTCTTTCATTTAATTGGAAAGCAGGCATATTATTGATTCTTGATTCTATTTCAAGCAATTTACTCTGAGGAACATTAAACTCTTGAGCATTTGCATCAAAAGCAATTAAAGAAAATGCGACAATAAATGTAGCTAAAAATCTAGTATTCTGTTTCATCATAATGTTAACCATATAATTATATAACTTAAATAAAAATGACAGCTTTAAATGCATGTCGACTTCGAATTATATAGCTTTTTTCTTAACTATGCATAAAAAAACACATATTTAATTTAACTTATGTATCAAGTATCTTTATAAAAAAAATATCTTTATTTTTTTATAAATCTAATTTAACTAATCACTGTATGGTCTAAATTTTATTAAAAGATCATTTAATGTATATTTGCGATTTAACCTTGCGCCTGGATCTTTTGTGAGAGGTCTCCAGCTATAATTTACAAAATTTTTGTATATAGGAATATTAAAGAAAATGCCTTTATCGAAAGTTCCCTCTCCGAACTGTTCTGCCGTTACATTAGTAAAGCTAGCAAAAACTCCAAGCTCAGCACCATTTTTGTACCTTCTAGATAGCTCAAATGTTGCGCCTAAATCTCCTGCAAGATATTTACCATACGAAACTTTTGCATCAAAAGGAATAATAAAATTATTTCGATAATAGAAGTTTAAAAAACCTGTATTAGTTTGATAGTCTAGGGAACCAAATCTTAGCTTATAGTCTCTTTTTTTAACATGAAATAACTCAAAGCCTAATGCATAGCTCTTCATAGTATCAAAATATAAATATTCTATTCCAAGACCATTAAACATTTCTTCTAAAATACCACCACTTAACATTACGTGATGATTCTTTTTTGGATTAATATGATAATCAAATTGCGCTCTTCCAATGATTATCCTGTTTTCAAAATTTCTAAGGTAATCTTTTACATCTGATCTAACTTGAGCAGGGTAAGTATCTTTTGGAGGTATAGTTAAGTCTCCAAAATTATCCTTAACTGAGTACTTTAAATTAGATGAAAAAAAGAAATTGTCTTTAATAATATATTCGCTATTATTTTCTATTAAAAAAGCAAATTTGAAAAAGCCCTCTCTAGCAGCTAAATAAGGTCTAATATTAAATTTAGTATCAGTATTAAAACTTCTAGCACTCTCTCTCTTATAAATTAATTTTGAAGTTTGTTCATATTCATCATTGAAATTTGAATATACCTGTAAATCAGCAATCCTATAATCTTTTTTTATATCTTTATCAATTCCTGCATCCATTTTTGATCTGTATATAATATCCTCAATTAAATCTAAATTAGGTATGCTGAATTGAGTAAACTCAACACCAATTGATTCAGCTTTTTCATATAGCTTATTAACGCCTATACCGTTTGATTCAAGGCTTTTGATAAAATAATCATATTTACTATCATTTTGACTTTTTTCAATCTTTTTATATTTAGGTTGATTTCTAGGGGAAGCTGCATTTTGCTTATAAATAAATTTTACTGAAAAGTAATCATCTCTTTCGCTCGATATGCCTAGAGTGAAATTTTTATTAAAGCTGTACTCTAGACCAACACTTGTTCTTGAGGATGGAATATTGTAATTAAATTTACCTGGGGTAAAAGTGCTATCGTGCTCAACTTTTAATAAAATTTTATTACTAATTGAATAAGAGATTCCATAAAAAGGCGATATTTTTTCACCAGAGAAATATGAGCCGGGGCTGAAACTTCCAGTTCCAGCAAAGGCATAATCACCCGGTTGATTTACCTCAACTACTCGTCTTTTAAATCTTTCATCAAGATATATTAAAGGATTTTTTATTCTATTTTCTCCTCCGCTTAAAGCGCCCCAACCAATTCCAAAATGAAGGTCTAAATTCTTAATTCCATAGCTGCTAACTATATATTCTGAGCTATAAAATCCAGTTCCTGCTATATCATTAATACCTATGGCAATTGCTGGAAATATTCCTTCACTTTTAAGTTTTAACTTAAAATTAAAGCCTTTATCCTTATAGTCCTCATCTGGGAATCCTGGATATGGTTTATCTTGAATACTGGTATAAAAAAATGATGCTTCTAGCCAATCATATGGTGATGCTGTAATAGTAATCTTTTGATCAGGAGTTCCATCATAGACCGTTATTCCTATAGAGCCTTCGTTATAAATCCTAGCAGTCGGCATATTGATAAGGCCTAGTACACCATGATTATTATAAGAATTATATTGAAAATTATCACTTAAAATAGATGGAGCAAAAAAAATAAGAAAAAATAAGTTCCATATTTGATTTCTTAAATAAATCAACATTTATAATTTATGTATTTTTTTCTATATTTTTTTTATTTATTTTCAATAACATAAAGTTAATCAATGAACTGAAAAAAAGGCATCTCATTAATCCTTAAGAACAGATAAAGAAGCAAGCGAAACTCCAAGATTGCCCAAAATAGAAGCATATGCCTGAGCTGTAAGTCTGGAAGTCAAAGTATTATCAATTGCTCTTGGAACAAATACTATCGAGCCTGGATATAGATCTAATTTATTAGATTGCTTAACAAAAATATTTTTATTCCACGCAACTTTCTTAGTTTCTCCATTGGGATATAAAACGTAGATGCTATTTTTAGCAGCAGTATTATTTAAACCACCTTTTTTATCGATGTAATATTGAACATCTTTGCCTTCAGAAAATATTGCAGCCCCTTCTTGTGCCACTTCTCCATATATATATATTTGATTTGAATATTCTGGAATAGTTATAATGTCTCCATCCTTTACTAAAATAGGATCCTTTTGATTCTTATCAACCAGATCGACAATTACCCTTCCAGATATATTAGTATTTTTCAATTCTGAGGCAAGGCTTAAAGAAGAGGCAAAATCTGAACTTGAAGCTGAGGCTTGACTTAATGTTAAAATATTATCTAGAAAATCTTGGTAAAGTAAGTCTACAGCTATTTGATTTATATTTTTAACAGACAGATTTTCATAAACTCCTCCAAGCGGGTAAGCAGTTTCAGAGAATCCTCCAGATTTTTTTATAGCATCAAAAATATTATCACCTTCATTCATTAAATAAATACCAGGATTTGTAACAGCTCCTTTAATTTCAACTGATCTAAATGGGAAACTTCTTATAAAAACTCTATCGCCGTCATTAGCTTTAATACTGTCAAATTGAAGAATGTTAGATATCGGTAAAGATTTTATTCTTCCATCTAAAATTCTTTCTAATTTAATGTTACTTGTATCTGCAAATTTATCTAACCCATTTGCAAATAAAATACCTTGGTCTAAGTTCTCATCTTCGAGCAACTCATACTCACCAGGTCTTTTTACAGCTCCTGAAATATTAACAATTTTTTGTGATGTATTTACAAATATCATATCCCCTGATCTTAATCTATTATTTAGATTAGACTGTCCGAAGATAAAGGTGTCATAGAGATCAATTGATTCAATTTTTTCGTTATCCCTAACAAGATCAATAGATCTAAATGAACCATCTTCAGATGGACCACCAGAAACCATTAAGGCATGAAAAATATTAGAGTTACCATTTAAAACATAAGAACCTGGATTAAAAACATTACCTGCTAGAATTACCTGAATATCTCTAACATTGGTAAGAGTAATGAATGCATCCACGCCTATATATGAGGCAGTTACTTTGGCTTTGATTAGATTTATTGCATTATTTAGTGAGAGTCCAGCGAGATAGACTTTACCTAGATCGTCAATATTTACCGAACCATCTCTTTTAATTGGAAGTTTTGATAAGGATGATTTTTGACCAATTAACTGAATTTCTAAGACATCTCCGTAATCTAATATATAAGAGCCATCAAAATTTGGTTCATTTATTGGCATTAATGTTGTCTGCATCATTGAAAAAATTTTAGAGCCAAATCTAGCAGATGATTTAGGTTTTTCTATAAAGGTAGAGGGTCTTCTATATTGAGTCTTTTCCAGATCCATATTTTCAGATGTTTTCTTAATTAAATCTTCACGAATATCACTAGGCAAGCTTTCTAAAAATGATTTATCAAAATCCATGAAATTAGCATCTTGGGCATACCCTAACATCGGAATTACGGAAACTATTAGCAGCAACTTAATATATTTTTTATTCATCTGTTTTTGTTATTTTTAGCTTATTAAATGATTATAAACTATATTTATTTTATATTAATAATAGGTTTTAAATCCTTCTACAAAGACTCAACTAATCCCTGGTATTTTAACTGAATCTAAAGAGATGATTGGAGCTAAAATCTTCTCTATTGATTCGTCTATGTCTTTATCAGTAAGGGTTTTACTGCGTGCTTGAAATATAAATCTATAGCCTATTTTAGTAAGTTTTGTTTCTTTATTTTGGTAAAAATCAAACATGTAAAAGTTTTTTAAAAATTTAGTCTTCGATAATTCTAAGCTTTGAATAACTTTGTTAATTTGTGACTGATCTTGAATAGAAAAAGAAAAATCACGATAGCTTGATGGAAATTCTGAAATGGGTTGGTATTCAACAAATTTGTTCTCAGTATTATTCCTAATTTTATAACCCTCAAATTTTTTATAGATACCTTTTATATTAATCTCTAATGAATATATTGGCGTTTTAATTTTTGAATCAATGTTAGCTCTGTCTGCAATTTTTACTAAACCATCAATATTAATATTTATTTCTTTAAATAGACTTTTGAGGTATTTTTCGTCTAATTTTTGTGAAAAATCCTGATGATTATGGTCTTTCCTGCCAGATACTATAATTGCTAATCTTTTTTCTTTTGAAATTGATTGATCTGAAGTATATATATCTGATATTTCAAAAAATTTTATAGAGTCTTTCTGTCTTTTTTCATTATAAATTACATTCTCAATAAGAGAGTTTGTAATATTAGTTCTAATATATTGTCTGCCACTGTCAAGTGGATTATCTACCTTGATAGAATTGTCAGAATTGAGTCCACAAAAAGAAGAATTAATTACTTCCGAAAAACCATTATCAACAAGAAAAGATCTTATTAAATAGTCTTGGGAAGAATTTGATGCAGGCAATAGATTAAAATTCTTAACTGGTATATTGTTATAACCAATAACTCTTGCAATCTCCTCAGCTAGATCATTTTGGTTGTAAATATCACTTCTATAAGATGGTGCTAAAATATATTTTGATATTTTAAAGCCAAGTTTAGTTAATGACTTGACATAATTTTCTTCTGATATATTGGTTCCCAGGATTTTATTGATCTTTAAAACATCAACATCTAATTTAACGTTTTTAAGAAAATCACTATCTGAATAAGTATGTAGTTCTAATTTCTTAATTTTGGCATGATCGCTAACAATTTTTATAAAACGTCTCAAAACTTTTTCATGGCAATTTGGATCAACCCCTCTTTCAAATTTATGAGATGCATCAGAATGAATATCATATTTAATAGCTTTTCCTATAATTGCTTCAGGAACAAAATATGCACACTCAACTAATGCATTTACAGTTTTTTTTGAGCATGCTGTATCATCGCCACCAATAATTCCAGCCAAATTAATAATATTTCCTTGGTTTGAAAAAACTAAGTCTGAGCTTTTTAGAGTTATATCATTCCCTAACAATGTTTTAAATTTACAATCATCTTTATTTTTTTGAAGGGTCAGATCGCCATCAATATGTGAATAATCATAGCTATGAGTTGGCTGTCCTAATTCATATGCAATGTAATTAGATATATCAGCAAAAAGGTTATTTTTATTTATATTAAGATCTTTAAAATAATCACTAAGATATCCTTTGTAATCTGCGATTTCACCTTCTATCTCTATATTTAAGAATGATATTTTTGGACATTCAGTTTTTGATTTATTTATAAAATTTAATTCTAGATATGGAATATCCTGATCATATATTGCTAAGTCTAGATTAGTTTTATAAAAAATATTTAGATCTCTTGCTAAACCAATTAAAGACAAACAATCACCTCTATTTGGGGTAAATTCCATATTAAAAATAGAATTTTCAATCTCATGCTCATGGCCAAGTTGAAATAACTTATCTGAAATCTCTTCAATGCTAGGCTTGTCTACTAATAAATTTAGAAGGTGGTGGTATGAAATTTTCATTTAAATTGATTTAAAAAATCTAAGTTAGATTTATAGAATTCTCTTATATCGGTAACTCCATGCTTTAACATAGCGATTCTTTCAATACCAAGACCGAAAGCTAGACCACTAAATTTATCTGAATCAATATTACAATTCTCTAAAACTATTGGGTTTACAATGCCGCAGCCAAGTATTTCAAGCCATTTACCCTCCTTTGATAAAATATCAACTTCTGCTGATGGCTCTGTAAATGGAAAATAAGATGGTCTAAATCTTAATTCAATATCTTCTCCAAACAAGGAGTAAATAATTTTATATATTAAATCTTTAAGCTGAGAAAAATTAACTAAATCATCAATATAAATGCCTTCAACTTGATGAAACATAGGTAAATGAGTTGCATCATCATCTTTTCTGTAAACTTTGCCACCTGATATAAATGCGATAGGAGGCTTATTTTCTAACATAGCTCGAATTTGAACTGGCGATGTGTGAGTTCTCAAAACATTTTTTTTATTTTGAACATAAAAAGTATCATGCATCTGTCTTGCAGGATGCGATTCTTTGATATTAAGCATGTCAAAATTGTATTCTTCTGTTTCTAATTCAGGTCCATGAATAATCTTAAAACCAAAAGAACTTAAAAGATTCATTAAAGAGTCTCTCATTTGGTTAATTGGATGCAAAGAACCTATCGTATTAAATACTTCTGGAATGATAATGTCTTTGTCTGATGACATTATAAAAGAGACTAACTGGTTGCTTTTTTAAGGATTGCCTCAAAAGTAGCGGAGTCATTTATAGCTATATCAGATAGAATCTTTCTATCTAGTTCTATATTATTTGAAGCCAAACCATTAATCAATTTAGAGTAAGATACTCCTAGTAATCTTGAAGCAGCATTTATTCTTGCAATCCATAGTGACCTAAAGACTCTTTTTCTATTTTTTCTATCTCTAAAGGCATATTGAAGAGATTTAATATTCGATTGCTTGGCTGTTCTAAATAACCTACTTCTTGCACCATAATGACCCTTAGTGGCACTTAAAACCTTCTTATGTTTTGCTTTTGCTGTGACTGATTTGGTAACTCTTGGCATAATTATTTAATAAGTTTTTGAACCATTCTTAATGTGGTTCCAGCTAACTTAATTAGTCCTCTGTTGTGTCTTTTTCTTTTTGTAGACTGTTTAGTGAGTATATGGTTTCTACTTGCACTTCTGCTTTTAACAGAAGTACCTGTTTTTTTAAAACGTTTGGCTGCACCTGAATGCGTTTTTAACTTATATCCCATATCTATCTCTTTATGTTTATTTCTTTTTCAGAGGTGACAAAACCATTAGTAATTGTCTTCCTTCAAGTGAAGGTTCTTGATCAACTTGAGCTACTTCTTCAAGTTCATCTCTTATTCTATTAAGAAGATCTAATCCAAGATTACTATTTAGTATTTCTCTACCTCTAAATCGGACGCTTATTTTAGTCTTATCTCCGTCAAGAATAAAGCTTTTAATCTTTTTTAATTTAATATTGTAATCACCTATATCAGTAGATGGTCTAAATTTTATTTCTTTAACAGTATTTCTTTTTACTTTAACCTTAGAGGAAGATGTGCTTTTCTTCTTTTCGAAGATATGCTTTCCATAATCCAATAATTTGCATACAACTGGATTTGCATCAGATGGAGAGACTTGAACTAAATCAAGAGATGTAGCTTTAGCTGAATTTAAGGCAATTTCAATTGAAACTAAGCCTTGCTTAACTCCATTTTGATCAATAAGCATAACTTCAGAGGCTCTGATCTTTTCGTTAGTAGGTGTAATATTTTTTTTTGTTGAAGCTATGAGAAGAACCTATAAAAAGTAATAAGATAAATTGATGTGCATCAAAGATTTAACAAGATAATATAAGAAATTTATTTTTGTTAATATTTTTACGCATAGGATAGTGAAGATTTTAAACTAATTGCTTAATTACGCAAATATATTTACAAAAATTGTTAGGGTTGAAGAATAAATGAAGTCCACTCATCATTTTTTTTATGAAATACTTTTCTTTTATTAAGTCTAGACTTGTGCCCTTCCCAAAATTCAAAGTAGTAAGGGAAAAAAGAGTAACCACCCCAAAACTCAGGCCTTTGTTGCAGACTGATATCATCTTTCAAAGATTTATTATAGTTTCTTACAACCTCATCATATGATTCAATTTTTTTTGATTGATTTGAGCTTATTGCTAATGCATTTTTTGCATTAGATCTATTTTTGAAATGTTCATTAGATAATAATTCTGAGGTTTTTTTAATTTTTGATTTAATTCTTATTTGAAGATTTATTGATTCCCAATAAATTAAAACGCTAGCTTGATCATGGGATAAAAAGTCCATACCTTTTTGAGAATCATAGTTAGAAAAAAATATCCATTCATTTTTATTTATGTACTTCAAATTTACATATCTTGATTCAACTTCATTATTAATCTTATTGAAAGAGCTAATTGCTATAATTTCAGTGCCTTTTTGATTATTTTTTAAAGCATCAAGATAGTATTTATTAAAAATCTTGTAAGGTTTAGATTTTTCTAGAGAAATTATATTTATCATATTAGTTAATACCAAAGATGTCTCTTGTAAAAACTTTATCTTCACAAAATTTTATTTGATCATCAACTCTATTAGCTAGAATTAATTCGGATTTCTCAGTAAAAGCAACAAGATCGTCAAAAATTTCTAAGTCTAAAAAATGAGAATTAATTAATGTTGGTTCAAAAACTATTACCTTAATATTTTGTTCTAATAGTTTTAAAATAATATCAACAGTTGAAGACTCTCTATAATTATCAGATCCTGATTTCATTAAAAGTCTATAAACTCCGATAATTTGAACATTTTTATCAATAACGCAATTAACAATAAAATTCTTTCTGGTTTCATTTGATTTTATTGATGCTGAAATAGTCTCTTGTGGTAAATTTCTATATTCACTTTGTAATTGTTTTGTGTCTTTGGGTAGACAATAGCCTCCATACCCGAAAGATGGATTATTGTAGTTATTACCAATTCGATTATCTGCACAAATACCTTCTATAAGAGCTTTAGAGGAGAGATTATTATTGTATGCAAATGTATCTAGCTCATTAAAAAATGAAATTTTGAGAGCTAAAAAGGTATTAGAAAATAGTTTTATTGCCTCTCCCTCAGAGCTACTAACCTTAAATGAACTAATATCTTTTTTTTCAGCAGCATCTTTCATTAGATTAATATAAGTATCTAATAATTTATTATTACCTCCAACTACAATTCTGCTAGGGTGTAAATTATCATAAAGTGCGGAGCCTTCTCTAAGAAACTCAGGAGAAAAAATAATATTAAGAGTTTTGTATTTTTTTTGCATATCCTCAGTAAAGCCAATTGGAACAGTAGACTTAATAACTATATTAGATTCAGAATCTATATTATTAATTTTTTCGATCACATCTTCTAGAGAGGAAGTATCAAAAGTATTTCTTGCTTCATCAAAATTCGTAGGAGTAGATATAAATATCATTTTTGAATTTATAATTTCAGGATCTATAAAGTTTTTAGCTTTTATATCTAATTCATTAGACCTAATGAACTCTGGTATATCTTTATCGTAAATTGGGGAAATAGATTGATTTATTAGATTAACTTTCTCATTGTCAATATCTATGGCTAGAACTTTATTGTTTTTTGCCAACATCAAAGCAATAGAAGTTCCAACATAGCCCAATCCAATTACTACAACTTTACTTATAAACTTATTAATGACCGCCACCCTTTAATATAAGCATGAAACCTTTCCATATAACCCATATATCCAATTTCAATAAACCTAATGAAGATTTTTTTATGTAATGATCTATATATTCGTATTCATACTCTGATTTTCCCATCTCTGAGGTGCCTTTATTTATATGACCTAGTCCAAGCAAGCCACCTTTTATTAAAAAACGTGAGATATTGCCCTGCTGCATATCTCTTTCATAATGCATTATGCAAAGAGGTCTTGGACCAACTATACTCATATCACCCTTTAAAACGCTCCAGAATTGTAATAGCTCATCTAAATACCATTTCTTAACAAATTCACCCATATAAGTTCTGCTTTCTGGGCTCCATTCTGCTGAAAAGGCTATCCATTCATGATTTTTAGCTTTTTCTTGATCAATAAACTCTTCTTTAATAAGTCTAATTTTATATTTTCTAATAACTTTCCCACCACTCATTGCTAGATAATAAAAAAACATTGGACCTTTATTCCGAGCAATTAATGCTCCTTCTATAAGAAAACATATTTTTAGAATTAATAAAATTGGTATTGAGATTAAAAGAAATATTAAAGCTAAAAATTTATCAAATATTGTTTTGAATAATCTATTGTTTAGAGGTTTATCTAATTCAAATAAATAAAAGTATTTTATCTTTATCTCTTCAGTTGGTGGAGAGTAAGGAAATGCCTCTATTGGCTCATTTGATTCAGACATCTTTATATTATAGGACGATTATTCGATATTAAGAAAAATCTCTAGTTTCATTTTCATACATCCAGACAAGTGTATCTTCTATTTTATAATCAAAATACAGATCGATAGCTTTTGACAATTTTATTGAGCATCCTGACAAAGATTTTACTTCAAATGGTCTAACAAATTCTTTGTTAATTTTAACTTCCATCTTATGACCAGATATTTGCTCCATAATTTTTAATATGTTTTCCAAAGGAATTGAATTACCTGAACATAGATTAAATATGCCAGAACTAAAAGAAGAGCTTAATAGACTGGAATAGATTCTAGAAATATCTCTAACATCATTAAATTCTCTTGAAATTTCAATATTCCCTAGCTCTATAAATTCTTTATTCGCTTTAAATGTTGATACAATTTTTGGAATTAAAGTATTACTATCATGCCCTATTCCTGTGTAATTGAATGGCCTGGTAAGAATTATAGGCAGTTTATCTATAAAATTATTAGACATGTGCTCCATAATTAATTTGCTGCAGCCATAATGGTTTTGAGGATGGGGACATATTGCTTCATCGACAATTTCTTCACTTGCATTTCCATAGACAGTGGCACTACTCGCTAAAATAACTTTTTTTGGCATTTTTTTTAATTTTACTAAAGACTCAAGTAAATTTATGGTTCCAATAACATTGACCTTATATATAGAATCTATATTTTTTTCAGCTGGAAATGAAATTGCAG
>Ga0209630_10004456_pt1 | contig 12268 bp, 13 predicted proteins | sample COG_01_FD_184745 | JGI IMG/M metagenome (GOLD analysis project Ga0209630, IMG submission 184745) | Pelagic Microbial community sample from North Sea - COGITO 998_met_01 (SPAdes) (version 2) | ecosystem: Environmental > Aquatic > Marine > Neritic zone/Coastal water | place: Helgoland, sampling... | reverse complement strand
ACAACAACAGATAATGAGCACAATTAAAAGTGATTACACTTGGATGAGACCTAGTAGAAAAAGTTGGCACACATCTGCTATACTACCTGGACAAAATAACGACGAGATGATTGATATCTGTTTGGCTCTAGATGCTTCAGGATCTATCACTGATCATCAGTGCAAAATATTTTTGTCAGAAGTAAAAAGCATAATGGATCAATACAAAGACTTTAGAATACACCTATGGAGTTTTGATACAGAAGTTTTTAATCCAAAAATTTTTACTCCGGATAATGCGGATGAATTATTAAACTATGAATTGGGTTCAGGAGGTGGTACAGAATTTGAATGTAATTGGAAATACATGAAAGACAACGGCATTGAGCCTAAGAAATTTGTAATGTTTACTGATGGTTGGCCTTTTGATACATGGGGTGATCCAGACTACTGTGACACAATATTTTTAATCAATAATCCATACGAAAGAAACATTGAAGCACCATTTGGATTGACTGTTACATATGAAGATTAATATAAAGAATTTCTTCAATAGAAGACTATTACACATACCGCCACATTTTACCACTACATACAATAGAATGTCAGATTACGAAGAAACTAAAATCAATCAATGGATTCACGAACACTGTGTGGGTAGATACTGCATTGTTAAAAACGTTAAGTGGCAAAAGGACAGTTGGGGAGCAATGTCCACAATCGGATTTGAAGAACCTTCGGATATGACACTTTTGGCATTGAGTGGCATGTTAAATACCAAAAATATTCCTTTTTAAATTACCAAATTAGTTCACATATATTCTACCAAAAGATTGACTCTGCTAATTAAATTATGTATAATTGCAGTATAGGAGAATTTAATAAATGACAACAGAAACAAAAACAGAACAACCAGTTGCACCAAAAGGCACAGCCACAGAGGCGGCTAAAACTGCTGGTACACAAACTGCACCACAACAACCAGGTACAGATTTATCAATTGCTGATTTAAAAAATTTAGCAACTATAATTGATGTTGCATCAACACGTGGAGCATTTAGAGCAAACGAAATGGCCACAGTAGGAGCAATGTACAACAAACTTCAAGCATTTTTGACTAAGGTAACACCTGAACAAAAACCTGCTGATTTAACAGGCGCCGCACTAGCGACAGCCGGAAAGTAAGGAGAAAACATGGTACAACAAATGATGCCAATGGACATACAAGGCACAAGAGAAAACGTTGCCGCAAATAGAAGACAATTTAAACATATAGGAAAATTAAAAGAAGACGGTGCTAATGTTGCTATCATTTTTCGAACAGTTCCAGAAGAACCAAACAATTGTTTAGTGATAGGTCCTAAATTTTTGGATGATACAAATCATAATGCATTTATGAAAGCGTTAGAAAGTCAAGAAGGACAATCATCTTTTGAACTTGGAACTTATTTGAACAGAACAACATTTCCAGATGGTACAAATATGTTGGCTTTTTTACATCAAGGAAAATACCTTAAAAAAATGCCTACTAAAAATATTGTTGTAACAATGGGTACAGGTACTAACGGAGAAGTTTCTTTAGATGAATTAAACAAATTAATTGCTAAAGAACGTGGTGTAAAAGTTTCAGAACTAGCAGTGGCCGATCCAACACCAAATCAAACTGCTGATGAAGTCAAAACGAAAACAACCAAAAAATAAAAGTTGGGTACAATTAGCAAGTAATTTTGTTGCACAGTGGCCAGAAGTTTTAGAAGGTGTTGAACTTTCTAATATGCCAATACACTACTTGAAAGCGGTTAGTATCCAATTAAAGAGTCACATCAACATAACCATTGACGTTGAAAACAGTTTAAAAACACTGTCACGTAAGCAGACTGCATCAATGGTTAAAGCACACATTCACAAATACTACAAAAATATTAAGTCGGTTGATTTATCTTTTGATGTTGTAAAACTTAAAAAAGATATGCAAAACAAAACTGCGGCAGTTTTAGCAAAAACTTTCAAGAAGGTCTAGATTTTTAGCAACAGCAATAGCATGATCAACGTCAGTTAACGGCTTTCTGTTTTGTTCAATACTGTTTACAAATTCTAATAATTCATTTCTTAAAGGATTAGTTGATTCATAAAATGTTTGTGTATTCACTTCATAATTGAATCTATCTTTATTCCATAAGTTTGATGACAATCTTACATATTGATTTTCTTCATCCCAAAATATTATTCCATCTTTTCCAGTTAAAACAGTGGTTCGAATTTTTTCTGGATAATACCAACTTAAATTAATTTTTACTGGCACATTGTTACACGTAAATTCAAACTCATCTCTATCATTTTGTATAAAAGCACTAAATTTATATCCAGAATGCTTAATATTTTTAAATGTGTGTTCACCTAACAAATAATGAATTATACTAACATCGTGTGGTGCAAGACTATGTAAAGTGCCAATTTTTTTTTGAAATCTTCCCCAATTTAATCTATTACTTTCTATATGCTGTATAGCGCCTATAGTGGGTAACAATTCTTTAACTTTTCGTAATCTATTGTTATATAAAAATATATAACCACACATTAAAATTTGATCTTTGCTAATTTTACTTTTAATGTTTAGGCACTGTTCGGCAGATAGTGCTAATGGTTTTTCAACATAAACATTTTTATCTTTTGATAAGAGTTCTATTGTTTGACTATAATGTTCCCAGGCTGGCGTGGCCAATATAACATTTTTAAATTTAATATCATTTAAATTTTTTCCTTGTTTTATATCAATAATTTCAATTTCCTTTACATTTGGTATTGTTTCTAATTCTTTGGCAACTTTTGAGCCCCAATATCCTGCGCCAACTAAACTAATTTGCATAGAAATCCTTTATATTTTTGATTATATAATCTTGTTGTTGTTTAGTTAATGTGTGGTAACAAGGAAGACTAAGAATATTCTTACACACATATTCCGTTCTTGGCAATGGCCACCAATTGTATTCTTTAAACGCTTTTGTTGTATGAGTAGGAAATTTATAATGAATATTTGTGCTTATACCTTTTCCTTTTAAAAATTTTTGTAATTTGTCTCTTGTACCTTTAGGAGTTTCAATTACATATACGTAATAGGTGTGATAACTCCATGGTGCTTCTTTTGGAGTTTTAACAATTCCATTTAATTTTTTTGTGTATCTTTGACATATTTTTCTTTTTTCTTTTGTCCATTTATCTAATTTTTTAAGTTTTTCTTGTATTACTACTGCCTGTAGATTATCTATTCTAGCATTATACCCAACTGTATCATATTCAAATTTAGTTTTTCTGCCATGATCTCTATACATTCTTACTTTGTCTATCAAAATTTTATTACCTGTTACAGCACCTGCATCTCCCATGGCTCCTAAATTTTTTACAGGATTAAAACTAAAGCAGGTAAGATCTACCAGACTACCTACCTTTTTTCCTTTATACTCAGATCCAAAACTCTGGGCCGCGTCTTCTATAAGTTTTATTTTGTATTTTTTTGCAAACCTTTTTAATTTGTCAATGTCTGGAGTTTGTCCGTAAAGATCAACAAACAATATTGCCGCGGGTGGACAATCTGGATTAAAGTCTTTAATTTGTTCAAGATCCATGTGATAGTATTCATCTATGTCAATAAACACAGGTCTTGCCCCGACATTTACAATTGCTTCTGTGGTTGATACAAAAGTGTGTCCCACTGTCCATACAGTATCACATTCGTCTACTCCGACTGCTCGCAACGCACATACTAACGCATTTGTTCCTGATCCTATACTGGCGCAGGCTTCAGCACCAGTGTAATCGCAAATGGCTTTTTCAAATTTTTCCACTGTTGGTCCTGTGATAAAATCTGAATTTTTAATTATATTTTTAATCGCGGAATCAATGTCTTTTTTGCATTCATTATACTGCGGATGTAAATTTACAAAAGGTATTTTCATAAAATTAGTTAACCATATTTTTGTTCATAGTAATTTTTCAACCATTCAAAGTCATAACTTTTCATAATATTGTCTTTGCTTTCCATAAATTCTTTAGCATCATTGGCCGCACAAAAAACCCATTCTGCGTTTTTGCCATTGCCTAGTTCTAACCATTTTTTTAATCTATGCTTTGATTCAACAGTTGGCTTATTATTGCACTGATCTAGTAATTTTACAACCTCTCTAAATGTGGTTCTCCATGCCAACCAAGGAGTGTCATTAAAATGGTTAATTGCTGACAATATAGGTACATGTTCATGTGGTGCTGATAAAGTAAAATCTACACCAGGATCAGTGGTATCTAGCACCAGTTTTTTATTGTACAATAGCACAGATCCATGTCCATACTCCAAACCGTTTATTGGATTTTTACAGTTGAATATGTAATGACAAGGATTTTTTAATCTGTCAGGCTGGAAATCAAATTTGAAACTATCCACTATTTCCAATTTAGGAAACACAGCAAAGAAGTAATCTGTGTCACTCATTTGTGCCGCTGTATGATATGCTTTGGTTTGGCCTTGTACATTTTTACACCATTTTGTTCTTGGATATTTGGACTTCAATTGTTTGTACCTTTCTTCTGCTGTTGGTTCGTCATAACTTATAAAGATTATATCCATGTCTTTGACAGGATAAGAACTATTTGTATTTGTAATAAATTCATAATCATACAACTGTTCTACACTATTTTTGTAAGGTACTAGCATTATATCTGCTGTATCACCCCAACTGTATAACTTTTGTTCTTCCCAAAAACTTGGAAAATAATTTGGCACGAGAGGCCAGTCAACTAAATCTCTGTTTATCATCCAGTTGTATGGTTGTGTTTTATTTTTGTGATAGTCTTCGACTAAATTACAAAGGCTAAAATTAATTGTATCTAAATGTGGATTTATAACTTCTGCTTTATGATAATTTACATCTTTGTAATCTCGCAAAAAATTTAAAGTGTTTGCCTGTTGTAAAAATTTTTCTTTTGGCACAAGGATCACATTGCCTTCTTTATTTTGTCCTGCGTAGAAAACATGTATTTGATCCTGCTCGAATTGTTCCGGAATAAAATCAAATAGACTATCATCAAAATCCATAAATGATGCAATCAACCAAAAATGGCTTGTGCTAATATTTTCAACTGTGCCTTTTAATACTTCAAAATAGTTTTTAATAAAAGGTATTTCATGGTTATGCCATTTATTTTTATCTTCTAAAAAAGGAAATTTTACTTTTATGCAGTCAAACGCCATTGTTTTATCCAGTTGTAGTAACTTTCTAATCCTGCTTTTAAGTCAGTTGTTGGATTGTAGTTACAAAGTTGTTTTGCCCTATCAATGTTTAAGGTGCCTCTATCTGGGTACAATGAATTTCTTCCTATGTCTATTATTCTGCTTTTGCTATTTGTTATTTTAACAACAAGTTCTGCGGCTTCTTGTAATGTTTTTGCATTGCCATAAGTGATGTTAAAACTAGAGTTTGACTTATCGCTCATTGCAACATCTATTATACCCTGTGCGGCATCTCTCCTGTAAGTGAAGTCTACTTTATTAGTCCCGTTATGCACTTGTAAGTCTTTGCCAGTCATAGCGGCATTAAAAAATTTGCTAATAACCCTATCTGGTAAATCTCCTGGACCGTACACTCCACTTGGTCTTACAATAGCATATTTCATGTTTGCGTTTTTACAAAACAACTTAACAAGTCTTTCACCTGTAAGTTTTGCTTCACCATATATGTTAATAGGTTTTGTGTCTGCATCTTCTTTTATTTTTTTACTAAAATTGCCATATACCATAGATGAACTAATGTATACAAATTTCTTTGCACCAAATTGCTGTGCGTGCCAAAGCATGTTTGTAGTGCCATCTACAATTTGACTTACTCCTTCGACAGGATTATTGTTAACTATTTTTGCTCTTGGATAAGATGCCAAATGTATCACAAGTGATGGACGACTTTTAAATGCTTTGAGTCCCATCATTGGATCTCGTACATCTCCATTTATAAAAGTTGTTGACTTCCAATTTCTTTGTCTCCACTTGTATAACTCTTGTAATTGTGTTTTTGATATAAGTCCATATGTGTCATCATTGTCTAAAACCGTAACCGAATGTTTTGGACTTAATATTTCAACTATTTTACTGCCAATAAAACCATTACCACCTGTTATTAAAATTTTCATTAAAAAACTTTGACTCCATATTTCTCTGTAAATGCTTTACCATCATTTTCATCATTTACAATTGGCTGGCCTTTTATGTTCAAACTTGTGTTCAAAAGCATAGGACATCCGGTCTGTTTTTTCCATTCGGTGAGAAGTGCATGAAATCCTGGATTGTCCGTTTTTCGCACCGTTTGAACCCTAGAACTGCCATCATGATGTATGATAGCCGGAAAGTCTTTACCAGCAGTACACGCCGCTGTAAATTGCATATAAGGGGTGTTTTTGACGTGTTTAGGTAGGGTAAAATAGTCATGTACATCCTCTTCTAATATGGCAGGAGCAAATGGTCTGAACTTCTGTCTACGCTTGATTTGGTTTACCAAATCCTTCACTTCAGGTCCTCTTGGGTCTGCCAACAATGATCTATTACCAAGTGCTCTTGGGCCAAATTCTGCACGGCCATTGGCAACGCCACACATTTTGTTTTCTTTGAGTTCTTTTATAATTTTGTCTACAGGATACTCACCTTTAATTTCATGTCCCAAAAAAGGATGTTGCCAATCAAGAGATTTTTTTTCACTGGCCGCAATACAACCCACGCTTGATCCTGCGTCCCCAGGGTTAGGCATTATCCATATGTTGTCAAACAATCCTATATTTGCAAGTTTGCTATTGGCCGCACAGTTTAAAGCAACTCCACCACCAAACACCAAATTGTGCTGAGGATATGTTAGTCCTTTTGCAGGCAAATATGATTTGGCTTTTTGCCAAAGATTGGCTAACAATTCTTCTGTGACTGCCTGGATACTTGCCGCAATATCCATGTTGTCTGCTTCAGGCATCCAGTCTCCTAAACCTCTATGTAAATTTTGTGTTAATTGAAAAGGACTCACTGTGTTAATAAAATCTCTATAAATTTTGTCTTTGTAAATTGGTTTGCCGTAGGCGGCCATACCCATTAAAATGTATTCTTCTTCTGCAGGTTTCAAGCCAATACGTTGTGTAAATGCACTGTACAATACACCAATTGAGTGAGGATATTTTACTCTTTCTTTTAGTTCCATTTTGCCAAATGAACCAACCCATATGCTAATTGTATCCCATTCTCCAATAGCATCAACTGTTAATATTACACACTGTTGAAACGGTGCAGTGTAGTATCCAGTGGCCGCATGTGATTCATGGTGTAACACATACTCATCTATCTTTTTAATTCCAAATTTTTTGAGGTGTTGTAACGGCATTTCTTTGGAATCAAATGCCAATCCAAACTGACCTGCATACAACTGTCTTGTTTTTTTGAGCAAGGGTTTTTCATAATAGACCACTTTGTCAAATGGACCATAGGTGATTGCTTCGTTAACTATCTCTTGGTTAAGATAGTGATCATTTTTTATTTTGCTGTAACGTTCTGCATGAGCGGCCCATAAGATATCTCCAGGATATCCGCCAACATATTCAACCACTGCCATAGCGGCATCATGATTCATACAGTTAATACCTAATATTCTCATTTTATTTGTATATAAAAGGGTCTTTTTTCTTTAATTCTTTTATTCTTTTTCTATAGGCAATTTCACTCTTGATCTTGTCTATGATCCATTTTATCCATTTCATTTAGATTCTCCTTGGTTTAAAATTTCTAAAAATTTAGTTTTCATTAATTGTACAGCATCTTTGTGTGCTTGGTCTAGTGGATGTGTGGTTCCTCTTTTGTAATCATTCAGTAGTGCCCATTGGTTAAATCCCATCATTCTTTCACCAAAACTAAACCATTTGGTAAAGTCAATTTCTTTGTACAGACTCCACATAAAACGGTCTAATTCATGATGTCCTTGTAATTCATTGTAAAATAAAGTATTGTCTGCCAAGGTAAAAAAGAAAGGAATTTTCTTTTTTTCTAATATGTTTTGTAACCATATGATACTTTTCCAACTCAAATATATTTCGTGGTACTCGTTTGCCGCATAACGATAAAGACTGTTTGCAAATTGCCTCACACCGGTTGATTCTAGGCTACTTCTTCTTTTTTTCCAAATTTCTTGCTGTGGTTCAGATCCGGCTAATGCTTTAAAAACTTCTTGTTGATTTTGGTCAGCCTCCCATGGTGTGATACTGGCCCATCTAGTATTTTCAAGATTTTCATTCCTTGGCATTGCCCAGTCATACCGGGAAGGAAAACTCCACATTACCACCACACAATCTACTCTGTGTTTACTGACATATTCAAATACTTTTCTTGCTATTGCGGAATTTCCGATGCCGCCTTTAGCAACACAGAAATAATTTCCTTTGACTAGATTATTTAGACCGCTGGCCCATGTTTTATTAGAAGGATTATTTCCGCCTCTGTCATCTGATAATTCATTACCAAAAGTAAAACTACAACCACCTGATAAAATAATTTTATTCATAAATTTGTAACACTTTATTTAAAAGTGGAAAAACATCTCCAAAATTTTCATGTCTATACGCATCTGTAGTCAAGATTCTATCTAATCTTTGTTTTCTTGTGTTAGCAGTATCTCTGTCAGCGGCATTCATAAAGTTTAAAGTAGGTTTGAAATCTGTCAACATACTGTATCTTGTGTTTACTATGTCTTTTACATTTTTTGGCAATGTTTGTATGTTAAAATAATCTGGATCAAACAAAGTGTTAACATAAAAAAACTTGGGTTGATACTGGGCAACCCAAAATGCAATTTTAGCAAGACTAAAAATATTAAAAATACTAACAGTGGTGCAGATCTGAAACTCCATATTTTCGGTTTTCATTTCTTTAAACTTAACAAGATTTGCTCCAACTTCTCGCCAATTGGCCGGATGTCTTTGATACTCAAATTGGGGGCCTATGTCGTCTATACTGAACGCTATTTCGACTCTTTTAAAATAACTCCAAAGATCAAAAATTTCTTGTGGGGGTAACTGTGTACCATTTGTGTTATAGTGTATGTCAATGTTTTTAGCATAACCTTTTTCAACACAGTACATCAAAATTTTAAAATGATCACGTATCATAAATGGTTCTCCGCCTGAAAATTCAAAATAGTCTACATTTTTAAGATCCTCTTTTAGATCTTCAAAAAATTGTGGATTACGTTTGGGCCAGCCGCCTTCTTTGAGATTTTTCCTTGCAACTGGATTTTCTCCATAGTCTAACTCTTCCTGTGCCCATTTGCTTGAACTCCATGAACCACATATTCTACATTTTAAATTACACACGTTACCTAATTTAAAATCGATGAACTTTAACGTTGGCTCGCTGTCAGGGTTCCAGTTTTCTAAACTTTTTTTCATTTTATATAAACTGTTCATTCTTTTTGAAGTTTTGCCTGCGGCTTCTTCCTGCCAACAACTTTCACAACCCTTAGGTTTTTTTCCTTGCTGAAACTGCTGTCTAAGATCTTTCATGTATTCTGTGTTTTGAATGTCTTTTAGTGACTTTTGATACACTTTGACATTAGGAATTGATCCTTTATAAAGACAGCAAGGAGATGCTCCCCCATTTACATCAACCTCCAAGTGTGTCCATGGAAGAGGACAGATATTTGATTTTATATACTTTGCCACCATTTTAAAATCCTTAAATCTTTTTTGAGAATTTTTTCAATATTTGTATTCCTAATTTTATCTAATTGTAAAACACGCTTTTTTCCTTTTGCTAGTCCTTTATTGTACTGTTCTTTGTAGGTTTGGTCGTACGTGGGTTTTTTCTTCAAATCTTGTAAGGCAGAAAAAAAATATACATGTTTTGTTAATCTTTTTTTATTTTTTTCGACAAACTCATCTACAATATCATTAAGTAGATTTCTTGGTAAACACATTGGTGACCATATATTATCTGCACTAAATCCAAAAACTCTTTTTGCCAGAAGATCAACATCAAGTTCTTCTGCAGTGTCTAACATTTCTTGTAAACCAACCATCCCAGGCAGAGTAATTGTTAGATCCATACGCAATTGTTTTCTATATCTCACAAATTTTCTTGCATGTTTCATGTTTTTTAGCCATTGATTGAATTTAAGACCAGTTCTAACATATTCGCCAACTTCGTTAGCACCATCGATAGAAGCAAGTATATTCCAGTATGGAAACTTAGAAAGTATATCTTCAAACAAATTCATGCCAAAATAGTTTATTTTACTCATATTTGAATTGTATCTTATAGATACTTCATCTTGGTATTCTAATTCTAAAATTCTTTTCATTGATTCCCAATGTATCTTCCACATTAAAGGTTCACCCCCGCACCAGTATATTTCTTTAATAGTTTTAGATTCCACTGCTTTAGCAAATTCTTCGACAACCACTTTATCATGAAATTTTTCTATTTCTGCCCTTATATCGTCTCTCATCCACATCTGAGATGTCTTTTTAGGATCCCACATATTGTGAAGTCTTTCTTCTGCTTCCCAACTAGAACTAAGCATGTCCCCACACATTCGACATTTAAAATTACAAAGATTATTAAATCTATAGTCCCAACTTGTAACTTTCATATCAGTATGACCATTGTCCTTGGTTTTAGCAAATGCTTCGTCTATTTGGTTTTCAAATAATGTGTTAAAGTGTGTTCTATATGTTGCTACTGAAAGTAGTTTATGATTACAAACTTGACATTGCGGGATCTCTTTACCTGCCATTAAATCAACTCTAATCTTTTTCATGTAGTCTGAATTCCAATGCTGTTCTAACGTGTCAGGTTTAAATGGTTTTGTCTTTGATTGTGTGTCAATATACTGTGTAAAAGTTTTTGAATCTTCTCTACTACTACAACACAATCTTCTTTCCATTTGTGGCGACAAGTAAGTGTGTGTCCATGGTGCCATACAAAAAGTTTTGTTGCCATCTTTTGGTTTAATTTTATTCATATAAATTTTTTAACTCCGGAAATGTATCAGTAATTTTTTCATTTCTTATTTTGTCAAGTTTTGCCATGCCATCTTTAAATTGATCAAAATCCTTAAAAAGGTTTCTACGCATCATATAATCTATGCCACTTTCATAACCTTTTGTTGCTCTGGTCAAATTATCCAACGGTTTCAACCAGTCTATGTGTTTTTCAATTTTTTCTTTTACTTTTAATTTAAAATGTTCAGGCAATAGATCAACACGTTGCCAATAAGGGTACTGCAACAAATTGAAATTAAAATCTTGTGGTTTTAAAAGTCCTTGTTCAACCCAGTTTCTGTGAAAATCTGTAATGTGCCAAACATTTATAAGACCCACAGTTGAACTAATATAAAAATCAACCTGTGGACAAATTTCTAACATTCTTTTTCTGTTTGCTACAATGTCTTTCCATACAGTGCCCTTACGCATGAATTCACCACGTTTGCCTTCTGCATCAAGACTGGCTCCTACACTTACACTGTCAAACTTTTTCCATAGTTCTAAAACATCCATATCTTTAAATTTTAATTTTGTAAAATTTGTGTTGTAGATAAGTCTAACATGATACATTTTCCGTTTGTCTAACTCTTTAAGTATTCTATAATGCTCTTCCATTATTAGAGGTTCTCCGCCAGCAAAATAAAACTGTTCCACATGTTCAAACTGTTCTAGCATCTGTTCCCATATGTCATTTGAACTACGCCCTACTCTCATTATTTTTGCGTGATTGGGTGGAGAGCCTGTAAGTTTTTTATGATCCTCATACCAATTACTACTGAACCAAGTTCCACAACTTCGGCAAGCAAGGTTACACAAGTTACTAAATCGTATATCCCAATATTTGATCATAAAGTCTGCAGAACCATCTTCCTGCGTGTTATCAATCATTCCAATATTGTGTCCAAAATGTTTATTAGAACTTAAACGCAAACTGAAAAAGCCGGACTTTTCTTGATCATAACACTTGACACATTGCTTACTGGTTTTGTTGTTTAACATATTGCTCCGCATCTGTCGCATGTCCTTGCCATTAAAAACAGTCTCCATTGAATCTTTGTTTAAATCTCCAACAGGATATTTGTCTAGTGCAAAACAACAAGGATATGCACGTCCGTCTGGAAATGCATGTAGATGAAGCCATGGCATCATACAAAATGTATCTGAATCAATTAACAACTTCTTTTGTTCAGAAGTCATATCTTTGATTTTTAATTTTTCAGGTTCTTTAGCACCATAATCA